>OIYS01001611.1_pt1 | contig 10825 bp, 9 predicted proteins | sample 1588271 | NCBI WGS metagenome assembly OIYS01 (sample SAMN03283286) | human gut metagenome | biome: human-associated habitat; material: feces | host: Homo sapiens | place: Peru | collected 2012
GGCAGGCGATCTTGGCACAGATAACAACGGAAGCGGAGTTTCGGCTACATATTTTTGTGAAACTTTTTCAGATCTTGTGACGACAAAAAGAATTAATTGTCTAAATACGGATAATGGCGATTACAAAATTGGGATGTACAGACTTGAGGGCATGGGGTCAGAAACCTTGTCAGACAAGAAAACTTCGGCTTTGAAATATGTTGATTCAATGTGCAAACAATATCATCCGAAAGACAAAAATAATAAAGAAACTTTTGAAATAATAACATCAGATAATGTTAAATTTTACACAATTAACCCTGCGACAACTTTTTCTACAAAAGCTCCAAATGGTACAAATTTAATTACCTTGCATGTTACAACATCATTAATATTATATTTACTTGCTAAAGCATACCAAGGATTTTCACCTTTTAGAGGATATGCAAGTGATATTTTGTTGTTTTCCTTATCAAAATCTTTTTGCTGAATTAAAGAAACCAAATTTCTATCAAATTCATATGGAAATTCTTTACCTACAAGAGCATCCTCTTCAATAAACAATATTTTATCTCTTAAGCTTGGCATAAATGGTGTACCTTGTAATAAATTAAAACTACAAAGATTTCCACCTATTATTGTACCTTCCGCCCTTCCTTCATTTATCACAATACAACCTTTATTTTTTATAAACTTTCTATTATCTTGATCATCATACCATTTATCACTACTATAAAAATCAGGATCTTTTAGATAACATGATTTGTGATTAATTGCTTTTTCAAAATAATTAATTGTTTGTTCTAAACCTTTTTTCATTGCAAAACTATGAAATGTTGGCCCTAAATATGTAATAATACCTGTTTTTGCATATATTGCATTTAGTATTACAGTAATATCAGAATAGCCACATATTATTTTTGGGTTCTTTTTAATCAAATCATAATCAATATAATTCAACAATTGATTACAGTTATAACCACCTAAAACAGATAATATAATATCGATATTGTTATTTCTTAAGGCATCGTGAAAATCCATTATACGCCTTTTTATACTAGTAGAAATAAAAGAATCTGTACAATTTGAATTTTTTGAAAACTCTACATTATATCCAATTTGCTCCAACTTAGTTTTTGCTAATTCAATATTTTCTTCACAAATCATTCCTAAACTTCTTGATAAAGTGCACACCATTATATTTTTCATATATATTCCTATCTTTTTAAAACTCTTGGAACTCTTTCAGAAATTGAACTCATTACTTCATAGTTACATATATCATTACACCAAATTCCAAGTTGTTCTATTGTTAGTTTATCATTATCCCAAATATATACTTCCTGTCCTAATTCGACATTAGGTATATCAGTAACGTCTAACATCATATTATCCATGCAAATTCCAATAATTTTAGCTTTACAAGAGTTTATTATAACATATGGTTCTCCTGCTTCTAACGTCAATAGTCCATCTCCAAATCCAAATGGAATTGTTGCAACTACAGTTTTTCTATCAGCCACAAAATTTTTATTGTATCCAACTGTTTCGTCTTGTTCAATAGTTTTTAAAAAGCTTATATTAGTCTTCAATATCATACTTGGTTCTAATTTTATTTCTGATTTTAAGCTATCATTTGGATAATAACCATAAATAAGTAACCCTATTCTAACCATATTATGCAAATGTTCTTGATAGTATTTTAATCCACCGCTGCTACAAACATGAATATTTTTAGGATATATTCCACTATCATTAAACTTTTTAACGGCTTGTTCAAATAAACTAATTTGTTTTAATGAAAAATCTCTATCAGAATTAGTAGATAAATGTGTAAGCATTCCATCAACTAATATATTATCATTATTTTTTAAATTCAAAATATATTCATCAATATTTGCTAATTGTAGTCCTGTTCTTCCCATACCAGTTTCTATTTCAGTGTGTATTCTTACTTTTGTATAACTATCAACCAAATCAAAAATATTAGATCCGTTTAATATAAAATCATATTTTTTCGAAATTTCAAATTCATCTTTTGATAATGGATATAAAATTAAAACATTATTATTATATCCATTATTTCTTAACTGAATTGCCTCATCTAAATATGCTACACCAACATAATCAAATTCATTTAAGATTTCAGGGCAGCTATTCAAATGAGAACCATACCCAAATGACTTAACAATGGGCATAATATTAATATCATTGCCCAAGTATTTTTTTAATTCATTTATATTATTTTTTATACTCTTCAAATTAACAATTAACTGTGTTGATCTCATTATTTCACCTCAAATACATAGAATTGAAATATTGCATCACGTTCTTTATCATAGCCATTACATATTATAGGAATTAATCCATATCTTTGAAACATTTCTTTTCTAATTAAAACTGGAGTATGCCCAAAGCAAATGATTAATCCTTTCTTTTTTACTTTAGGATATAACACTTTAAAAATCTTATATGCGTTTTTTGTATCAACAACTTCAGAATTTAAAAATCTAAGGAACATTAAATCAACTGAATTGTTCTTTAAAGGTGAATTAATTGCATTGCAGCATAATGGTTCATCAACATAATTTTTAGCATATTCTATCATTTCTTTGCTCAAATCATGTCCTATAGTGTATGACATTGGAAAATTCTTTTTATAGTCGTTTAAAAACTCACCAGTAGAACATGCAGGATCATAAATAATTTTATAATCAGTATTTAATTCTTTTATAAATTTTTCTGTAAATTTTCTAAAATGTACTTCTCCATAACCTAAATACTCTTTCTTTTCAGGATTAAAAGTCCAACCAGTTTCTGGAGAAGTTTCTTCCTTTCCAGTGTAAAAATCTCTATATTTATATGGATAATATATATCAATTTTTCTATTTTTTTTAATTTCATCAAAAACAAATTTCTTTTCTTCATTAGTAAAAGGATAATATTCAATTTTTATTTTCCTATCTTTTAAATTTCTTTTTTTCAAAAAGCCTAATAGCATAGGTGCGTTAATCATGCTGCAATTGATAGCATTTATCTTGTTTTCTATTCTTAAGATTGATCTAATCTTTCTTCCTACTATAATTTTACCTTTATAAGGTTTTAATAGAAAAATATTTTGTGGTAAATTATAATCATAATCTTCAAAGATAACAGTTTTTCTATTAAAAATATTATTCAAGTCTATTTTATTGATATTTGCAATATCATTTTCATTAAAATATGTATCATTATATATTTCTATCTCTTTTTTTTCTAATTCATTATAATAATCTAGTGGCTTTTTATTTTTATATGAATACATAAAATCACCTACATTTTTCTACCATATTCTTTTTCTTTTTGAACTCTTGCAAATTTTGAACGACTTTCTTTTTTCTTTTTCATAAGTGTTTCATCAAGTGAATCTAAACTTGCCTTCATATCATTTATTATAAATGTTGTTTCATTTCTAGGATCAGCACCAATATATTCCATTTTTGCGTCTTGATTTTTACATATTTCATATTTAGAAATATAAGATGTGTAAGTACCACGACCACTAGTATTCATAGATAACTCTAAAGGAAAACTTAGCATATTTGCTGATGGCGCCTCACCTTCAATTGTTATTTCGCCACCAAAAGTATTTGTAATTTGATAAATTCCACCTTTAGAAGATACTAGCTTTATAACACTACTTGAATATTCTTCTGGGAAAGTAATGATATAACTAGATATAGGTTCTAATAATTTCATATTTGCTTGTTTTAAGCATCTAAACAAAGCCAATGGTGTAATTATGTTAAAATGCATTGGATCACTACCCATTGAATCAAATTGACCACCAATAAGTGCCACTTCCATATCTGTAAGTTCCCATCCATTTAAACCTTGTTTTGAATAATAATTAATTAATCTTTCTACTTGTCTTTGATATTTTAAATGTAAAAAATCTGTTGACAATTTTGAAACATATTTAAATCCACTACCACGCTCCAATGGTGATACTTCTAGTTCTATTCCAGAAACACATGTATAACTTGCCTTTGCAGAAACTGTTGACGTCGGAACTTCTTTATGAATTACAATAGGATTTTCAATATTAGCCTTAATATTAAATCTTTCATCTAGCATAGTTTTTACAATTTGTGCTTGAACTTCACCCATTAAACTACAATAAATTGAGTTTGTTCTCTCGTTATATCTAACATTTAAATATGGATCTTCTTCATTTAATATTTTTAGTGCTCTCATTAACTCTATTGTGTCTTTTTTATCTATTGGATTAATCTCCATTGTTAATAAAGGTTTAACAAAACTTATATATTTTTCTAATCCTACATTATTTCCTATAATTTGACCACACTTTACATCTAATCCATTAACTATAGCAATATCACCGCTATATACTGTATCAACTGATTTCATTTTTGAACCATTTGAGATCATAATATTTTTTATTTTTTCTGTTTTTTCTTCGCCTGTGCTTATAACATCTCTATTATTAATGCTTCCATTTAAAACTTTAATATAAGCATTTTTACCATTTTCATCTACTCTTATCATAAAAACATATGCAGACATTTCTTCATCTAATTTTTTAGAAGTTGTTGGTAAATATCTTGCAATAGAATCAACTAAATCGTTAATTCCAACATCTATTAAAGCACTACCTCCAATAACTGGAAAAATTTTATTTTCATGAGTTAGACTAATCATTTTAGAAGCTAACCATTTACCATCAATGTCTTGACCATTTATATATTTTTCTAATACTTCATCATCTATCATTGACAATTCTTCTATAATCTCTGTCATATTTGCAGGTACTATAGAAATACTACCATCGCTTTCTTGATGAACATGTGTTAATGTTAAAGTTGGCACTTTTAAGTTATTTTGCAATTCTGCAATTACTTTATCATAATCTGCACCTTTTCTATCCATCTTGTTAATAAATATGATAACTGGTACATTTTTTTCTTGTAGAGCACGCCATATTGTATATGTTTGTGCTTCCAATCCTTCAACACCAGAAATAACTAACACTGCACCATCTAAAACATTAATTGCTCTTTCTACCTCAGCAGAAAAATCTACATGCCCTGGTGTATCTATTAATTGAATATTTTTGTTATTTAATTTAAAAGAAACTATTGAATCTCTTACAGTTATTCCTCTATCTTGTTCCACTTTCATATTGTCTGTAACAGTATTGCCAGAATCAACTCTACCAACACTATCAATTACATTTGTATGATAAAGTAAATGTTCTGTTATAGTTGTTTTACCAGCATTTGCATGTGCAAAAATTCCTAATGTTAATACTTTTTCATCTTTTCTATCCATTAACATCACCCCACAATATATTATACTATAATATTATATTTTTTTCATTTTTTCCAACATTATTGTTTTAATTAATTCTTCATAATTTACACAACTAGGACCTTTCACATCCATATTTTCATCACTCATATGTTTTGCAGCAGGACATCCTGTTCCACAAATATATCTATATTTGCAATTCTTACATTTTGGAATAACTTTAACACTTCTATTAAACCAATCATTAATCTTTTCTTCATTTAATTCATATGTTGGATAAAATGTTCCTACCCTGTAATCATTATTTCCAATACCATGCCAACATTTGTAAACGTTTGACTTGCAGTCTAATATAAATTGATTTTTTGCTGCTCCACAATGTCTTAAGACAGGCTGATATGGTTCATCATTAAATATACTTTCAATAAAGTTTTCTGGATGAAATTTTTTTCTAAAAATTGACATATTTGGATTTTTTTCTTCCAATTTAAATATTTTTTCTATTCCTATTTTTTCATTTACAATATTTTGTTCACCAGAACATCCACCATCTTGTAATAAATATAAATATGGTTTTAATTTTTCACTGTTATTAAATTCATTAACTAAGGTATCTGCTAAATCAGGGAGTTCGTTTATATTAGTTCCATCTACATTAACTCTTAGAACTATTAAAATATCATTCTCAATAGCTAATTTAATATTTTTCATAATTAAATCAAAACTGCCCCTACCATCATGAAATATTCTTCTTTTATCATGTATTTCTTTAATACCATCAACAGTAATTTGTATATGATTAAGGGTATCTTTATATTCATTAAATAAATCAATATAATGGTTTAAATCTACTCCATTAGATACAATATCTATAGTATAATCTCTTTTTTTTGCTTGTTTAAAAATATATTCAACAGTTTTTAAATTACATCTTAATAGAGGTTCTCCACCCATAATTGTTATTCTTATGTCATCATTTGTCTTCCCATATTTATCCTCATAAGCTTTCATTATTTTATCAATTCTATCGAACTGAATATCCACCATTTTAATAGGACCAATATCAGTTGTTCCCTTTATCATATATGTCTGCTCATAACAATAAATACAATGTAAATTACATGCATAACTTGGAACAACTAAAAAATTTGGAGTAGCGCTTTTCTCTAACATTTCTATTCTACTATCTAATTCTTCTAAAAATTTATTATATTCATTTTCAGTTTTAAATAAATACTTTCTTTCTAACATACAGTTTAATATTTCATTATCTATTTTATCAAAATGATTATTAATTATTAAATCATATATACTCTTTTCAATTATGTCAGTAGCACCATTAATCAAATTAATCATAATAACTTCATTTTCGTTGTAATCAATAAATTCTATTTCTTTAATTAAAAACATAAAAACACCTCTTTTAATTATTTTAATATAAGAGAGAAATAGTCTTCCTTTCTCCCTTATATAGAGTCTATCTAATTAATATTAGATATGGTAATGACAAGATGCATTACTTGTTGTTACATTTTCAGCTTTAACAACAACTTTTTTATTTATAGATTTCATTGCATTCCCTCCTCTCATGACATATTATACACTTTATATAGACATAAATATAATACTAATTATTTATACTGTTATAACTTTAAGTTATAAATAAAATATAATTAGAGCATTTTTAGCACATAAAATTACACAATATATTGTATTTTTATAAAATTATGTTATAATAAACTACCAAGAGGGGATATCTATGAATATTAGCTATGACTTATATAAAACGTTTTATATCGTTGCAAACTGTTCAACAATAACTGAAGCATCTAAAAAACTGATGATCAGTCAACCAGCTGTTACAAAAGCTATTAAAAATTTAGAAGCACAATTAAATGGCTCGCTATTTATTAGAAATAAAACTGGGATAAGACTTACTGAAAATGGAAAAAAATTTTATAATTACATTAGACCTGCAATTGAACAAATGCAAGATGCATCAAATTTGTTTGACAACATAAACAAAATTGAAAACGGTGAAATTAAAATAGGAACAAGTAATACAATTTTAAAATATTTCTTAATGCCCTATTTGAAAAAATACTCGAAAAATTTTCCTAATGTAAATATCTCCATTGAGGAAAGTTATACACCAGAATTAATAAATATGGTTAAAAATGGCTCACTAGACATAGCAATTATTTATGCCAATGATAATGATAAAAAATTAGATGGATTAAAAATACTTAAACTCCAAACATTAAATTATTGTTTTATTGGTAATAAAAAATACAAAAATCTTTCCGATAAAACAATAAGTTTTGAAGAATTAAAAAAAGAAAGTTTAATATTAAATACAATAAATCCGATTCAGACATCACTATTAAATAATATAGAAGATGATTCAAAATATATTGCACATATAAATTTAGCTAGCCATTCACTTGTATATGAATTTGTTAAAGAAGGATTTGGAATTGGATTGGTAATCAAAGAATTTATAAAAGATAAACTTGATGATAAAGATTTATATGAAATTAAGATTAAAGAAAAATTTCAACCATTAAATTTAATACTAATCATAAACAAAAATAGTTTTCCAACATATGCAACTTCACAACTGATAAATATTATTAAAAATAAGGAGGAAAAATAATGAAGATTTTAATTATTACTAATCTAGAAAACGAATGTAGTATAGAGGATATTTGGATAGCTAATTCATTTATTAATGACGGACATACTGTTAAACTTGTTAATAAATACTACGACAAATCTTTAGAAGATGAGTATGATATATTTATCAAAAGATATTCATGGATTGAAGATATTGACGATTTTTCAGTTGGTGCTGAAGAATCAGACTATGAAACAAGAATTTTAAGAAAAAATTTGCCTAGAATAAATTTTGATGGCAAATTTGATAATCAAGGAAAACACTATTTAGCCAATTTATATAATAATGGCTACGCAGTTGTACCAACAATTAACAATATTTTAGAATTAGACAAACTTGGTAATCATGAAAAGTTTCTAGTTAAACCAGTTAATGGTTATGCAAGTTATGGAATCATAGAAGCAGATAAAAGTAATATTAGTGATTATTGGAATAAGAATTATGTAATACAACCAAAATTAAATTTTGATAGTGAGGTGCAATTTTACTTTGTGGGTAACAAATATGAATTTGCACAAATATTTACCCCTAAAAAATTACTATCACATGAAAATGCTATTTTCTATACTCCAACTATAGAAGAAGTCAGATTGGCTGAATTATTTGCGAAGTTGAATGGTGATAGTTTTAATGGAGTTCAAAGAATAGATTTTTTAAAGCTAAATAATCGATTATTGCTATCAGAATTAGAAGATGATAGTCCATATATGGCAATTGAAGCACTTTCAGATAATAAAAAACAAGAATTCATTGATGACTTTAAGCAAATGGTATATGCTTATTATAATAATTTTAAAAATGAAAAAAAGAAAATATTAAAAAGATAATCCAATTAAATTAAATTGAATTATCTTTTTTTAGAAATTTGTATTATAAGCCCTACAAACATTATTATATAAAATATCTTTTTTCTCTTTTTCATCAACATTCAACAGATCTATCACTTTTATATAACTTGATACATCACTATACTCATCTGATACTGCAAAAAAATCTGTTCCATACATTATTTTATTTTTAACAGATGGATAGATATCAAAATACTTATTAATAGTGTCTGCTATCAATTTATTTTGTTTTTCTCTCTCTTCGATATTTTCACCATCATTACAGCCACTAAAACATGTATAAAAATTTTCATATTTATTACACAAATAGAATAAACTATCAAAATTTGGCCAATTTATATGGCTAGCAATAAAATTTACTTTTGGATATTTTTTGGCTAAATCCTCTATAAATTTTGCATCTGAATATGGAGAATATGAACTTTCACCATTGTCATCATAAATTTCACCACAATGAAATGTAACAGACAAATGATGATTATTGGCAAATTCTGCAACTTTAAATATTTTTTCGTCATTTGCATAATATTTTTGATAGCCCAAATATATTTTTACTGCTATTATTCTTGGATATTTATTAAGATCTTCTTCCACTTTAATCAACTCATTGTCAACATCATCTAAATCTACTGAATCAATGAAATACATATTATCATTATCAATAAATTCTTCAAAATTATATGGGTCTAACATTTCATCAATATAAAGGCCTCTTATATTAATATACTTATCAGCACATGCAGTTTTCATATATAAATTAAATTCTTCCTTTGTTAATGCATGCATATGACAATCAGCTATACATTTAGAACACATTTATATCCCTCCATTTTTTATATTATATCACAAATCACTTTATTTTCTTTATATTTGTATACATTCTTGAATGATATCCATTCTTTTCATAAAAATTAATAGCATTGTCATTATAAGTAAATGCATCTACTAAAATATATTCACAACCTAATGATTTAAAATATTCTTCTATTTTATTCATAAGCATATTACCTATACCTTTACTTCTTACATTTTTGGAAACTACTAATTCAGTTATTTCTCCTCTTTTAGGACATTTATAATCTAAGTAATCATATTCATCATATGGAAAAATACATCCCATAATTAATCCTATTGCTTTATCATTTTCAACTGCTATATAGCATTTACCATTATTATTTTTAACTTCTTCTAAATCTAAAATTGCCATTTTTTCTCTATATTCTGGATGTAATTGATCTAAATTATCTTTATCAATTGATACAATATATTCTTCAAGTTCAACTAATAAATCTTTTACATCTTCTAAATATTTATCTTCATATTCAATTATTTTCATTTTAGGACTTCTCCATTTACATATAATTTATAACCATTTAAATCAATATTAGAGTTATCTAACATACTATTAGTTAAACTAGTTAAATAAGTATCTCCAGTTAATTTAATTTTAGATGTCTCGTCAAGAGTTAAAGAGATACTTTTAGCAGTATTAGAAGTATTAATGCTTCCTTCAAAGTAAGAATTATTTGTCATGTTAAATGTTAAAGTTGATAAAGCATCAACAGTTATATTGCCTACTATTTTTTGATTAACTATATTTAATTCTACATCTCCTCCATTATTTCCAGTTTCACCCCAAGAGTCTTTTTGTACTCTTAAAAATGAAGAAGTAGTATCATTATTTATAAAAGTATTATTTTCAAGATCAATAACTGATTTAGTATTAGTTATGTAAAAGGTATCACCTTGGTTAGTTGTAATAGTACTATTAGTTGCTTTAAAAGTTGAAACTCCAATACTACTATCACCACTCATAGATTGGTATAAAAAGATATTTTTATAAGTAGTTGATTTACCATTTAAAGTGTTATTGGTATCCGTTAAAGTACAGTTATCAATGATAACAGAATTTTTTCCTTCAATTACAATTCCTTCGGATTTAGTTGCTATTAAATTAGCATTACTAACCTTAATATTAGCAGTTGAATAAATAGCAGGAGATCCTTGTCCT
>OIYS01001613.1_pt1 | contig 10821 bp, 6 predicted proteins | sample 1588271 | NCBI WGS metagenome assembly OIYS01 (sample SAMN03283286) | human gut metagenome | biome: human-associated habitat; material: feces | host: Homo sapiens | place: Peru | collected 2012
TACAATAAAAAATAAAAATATAAAAAAATATAAAGAGTTTGAAGAAGAAATAAAAATAGTAAAACAAGAAGATATAACTATCACATTTAAAGGCTTTATTGATAAAATAATGTATCAAGAAAGACCAAATGAAGTAATAGTAGCCTTGATAGATTATAAAACAGGCTCAGCAGACATTAAATTAGAAAACACTATTTATGGATTAAGTTTACAATTACCGGTATATCTATATTTAGCTAATCATAAGTTTAAAAATGTCAAATTTGCTGGCTTCTATCTCCAACATATTTTACAAAATGAAATATCTATCGATAAAAGTAAAACATATAATCAGAAGAAAGAAGATAATCTTAAACTAGAAGGGTACTCCAATAGTGATGTCAACATCTTAAGAGAATTTGACAGTAATTATGAAAGTAGTAATATGATAAAAGGTATGAGATGTAAAAAAGATGGTAGTTTCTATAGTAATACTAAAGTACTAAATGATGATCAAATAAATAAATTAATTGATATCGTTGAAGATAACATAAAAAGTAATGCTACTAAAATTAGTAATGTGGAATTTGACATCAACCCTAAACAAGTAGGTTATGCTCCCGATAGTTTAATCGGATGCAAATTTTGTAAATTTAAAGATATCTGTTTTATGGATAATAAAGATATCGTAATTTTAAAAGAAGAAAAAGATTTATCATTCCTAGGAGGTGAAGAAGATGCCTAGTTGGACTAAAGAACAATTACAAGCTATAAACGAAGAAGGACAAAATATTATTGTATCAGCCGGAGCTGGTTCAGGTAAGACGGCCGTTCTATCTGAAAGGGTATTAAGAAAATTAAAACAAGGAATTGATATTAACAGACTATTAGTACTAACATTTACTAATGAAGCCGCTGGTGAGATGAAAAATAGAATTAGAAAAAAAATTAAACAAGAACCATCTCTAAAAAAACAACTAGACTATCTTGATGCTTCATATATTACAACATTTGATAGTTATGCCGGCTCTATTGTTAAAAAATATCATTATCTCTTAAATATTCCTAAAAATATTACTATTATTGATAATGGTTTACTAGAACTTCAAAAAGACACCATACTAGATAGTATTTTTGAATCCCTATATCAAAAACAAGATAATGATTTCACAAATCTAATTAATAATTTTTGCACTAAAGATGATAAAGAAATTAAAAATGCAATAAAGAAAATTAACAATTCTCTAAATTTACGTCTAGATAAAGATGAATATCTTGATAATTATAAATTGGATATTCCTAAGTATCTAAAACAATATAACGAACTACTACAGCACAAATTACTTGAACTAGAAAATGTTCTATATCGATTAAGTTATTCATCCGATAGTACCTTCTATGAAAATATGTCTATCGCTTTAGAACCTCTAATAAAAAGTAGCAGTTATGATGAAATAGCCAATAATTTTGCTTTAGTAAGTTTACCAAGAATACCTAAAGATAGTGAAGATGATATTAAGAAATTAAAAGATGAAATATCAAAAATACTAAAAGAGTTCGAAACCTTATGTCGATTCTCCAGTGAAAAAGAAATTGAAGAATCTTTAAAACAAACCGAAGACTATATAAGAATTATTATTAAAATTATTAAAGAATATGATAGTCAAATAATGGAATTTAAAAGAAATAATAATGCTTACGAATTTACTGATATTGCTTTATTTGCCATTAAAATAGTTAAAGATAATGAAGAAATAAGAAAAGAATTACAAAACTATTATAATGAAATATTAGTTGATGAATATCAAGATACTAGTGATTTACAAGAAGCCTTTATTAACTTAATAGAAAACCATAACGTATATATGGTTGGAGATATCAAACAATCTATCTATCGCTTTAGAAATGCTAACCCAACAATATTTAAAAATAAATATGATAAATATGCAAACGCTGATGGCGGATTAAAAATAGACTTACTTAAAAACTTCCGTTCAAGAAGTGAAGTCTTAAATAATATTAATGAAATATTTAATTTAATTATGGATAATACTCTAGGAGGAGCACAATATAGTGAATCTCATCAAATGGTATTTGGTAATACTACATATAACGAACAAGGCCTAACTAATCAAAATAATAATCTAGAAATATATAACTATCACTTAGAAGATAAAACATATTCTAAAGAAGAAGTTGAAGCTTTTATTATTGCTAATGATATAAAAAATAAAGTAGATAACCACTACCAAATATTTGATAAAGACACCTTAGAAGTAAAAGATATTACTTATTCTGATATCTGTATTATTATGGATAGAGGATCATCATTCCCATTATATAAAAAGATATTTGAATACCTACATATCCCACTATCTATATACCAAGATGAAAAACTAACTACTGAAACAGATATTATATTAATAAAAAATATTATAAACTTTATCTTAAAAATAAAAGAAAAGAAATATGATACAGAATTTAAATATTACTACACATCAATTGCTAGAAGTTATCTTTTCGGTTGTTCAGATAGTGAAATATTTAAAACATTTACTAATAAAGACTTCTATCATACAGAAATCTTTAAATTAAGTAAAGAAATAGCTGATAATTTAGAAGAATTAACTAATATAGAACTACTAAATAGCATAATTAACAAGTTTAATATCTACGAAAAAACAATTTTAGTAGGAGATATTGAAAGAAGTATGTATCGTATTCAAAACTTGCAAAATATTGCCATGAACTTAGATAACTTAGGATATAACCCATATCTATTCGGTGAATATCTAAAAGAAATGACTAATGGTAATAATGAAATAAGATATTCTTTAAATACCAAGAGTGGTAATAACGTAAAGATAATGAATATTCATAAATCTAAAGGCCTAGAATTTAATATTTGTTATTTCAGTGGTTTTCACAAAGAGTTTAATAAAGAAGATACTAAAGATAGATTTATATATGATAGTTCCTTAGGAATTATTACCCCATATTATAACGAAGGAATAGGTAGCACTATTCTAAAAGATTTATTTAAAGATAAATATAAACAAGAAGATATATCTGAACGTATTAGACTATTTTATGTTGCCTTGACAAGATGTAAAGAAAAAATGATTATGGTATGTTCTCTTGATGAAGAAAAGAATACTATTGAAGATATTGTAGATACTTCTATTAGAAGTAAATACAAATCTTTCTTAGATATTATTAATTCAATAAAAACAAAAATACCAAATTATATAAAATCCATTAACTTAGATGATATAAATCTATCTAAAGACTATAACATTGTTCTAAGTAATAATTATCAAGACAAAATAGAACAAGATAATACTATTATTAATACTAAAGAAATATCTATTGACCAAGTTGAAGAGCAAAAACAAAGAGCCTCTAAAATAAGTAATAAACTAATAAGTAAAGAAGAAGCTAAAAACATGGAATATGGTACTTATATGCACTATATATTTGAAACTGTCGACTTTAATAACCCAATATTAGATATTGAACCATTCTACCTAGATAAAATAAATAAATTTATCTCAGCAGTTGGTGATATAAAAGAAGCCCAAGTGTATAAAGAATATGAATTTATATATACTAAAGATAATAAAGAATATCATGGTATTATTGACCTATTACTAGAGTATGATAATAAAATAAAAATAATAGATTATAAACTAAAAAATACTACTGATAAAGCTTATTTAGAACAATTAAAAGTATATAAAGAATATATAAGTAGTAAACTAAATAAACCAGTAAGTACTTATCTATATTCAATTATTGATGAAAAATTAGTACCTATTGCAGTATAAATATAAATATTATATAATTAAATAAGGTGATAACTATGAATGAAAAAGTACAAGATAGAATAAAGAACTTAGTAGATATTATAAATAAAGCTAACTATAACTATCATGTTTTAGATAACCCTGAAATATCTGACCAAGAATATGATAAATACTTAAGGGAGCTATATTCTCTAGAAGAAAAATATCCTGAATATGTTCTACCAAACTCTCCTACTAAAAAAATAGGTGGAGAAGTAATTGAAGAATTTGCCAAAGTAGTCCATGACAAGCCAATGATGTCTTTATCTAACGTTTTTAACGAAGATGAAATACGTGCTTTTGATGCTAGAATTAGAAAAGAAGGTATTAACCCTAAGTATGTATGTGAATTAAAAATAGATGGTTTAAGTGTATCATTACGCTATCGAAATGGAGTATTATTAACAGGTGCTACCAGAGGAGATGGTATTACCGGTGAAGATATAACACATAATGTTAAAACCATAAAGACAGTTCCACTAAAATTAGAAAAGAATATTGATATCGAAGTTCGTGGCGAAATATATATGAGTAAAAAAACTCTAGAAGAATTAAATATTACTAGACAATTAAATGGGGAACCAGTATTAAAGAATGCTAGAAATGCTGCTGCCGGATCTATCAGACAATTAGATAGTAAAATAACTGCCCAAAGAAAACTAGATACATTCATATATCATTTACCAAACCCTGAAGACTATAATATAAAGACTCATCACGAAGCCCTTAAGTTTATGGAAGAACTTGGCTTTAAAACTAATCCTAACAACAGATTAGTAAACAACATTGATGAAGTAATAAACTATATTAAAGAAAAAACTGCTATAAGAGAAAGTTTACCATATGATATAGATGGTGTTGTCATAAAACTAGATAACATTGATGAACAACTAAAACTAGGTTATACCGCTAGATATCCAAAATGGGCAACAGCCTACAAATTCCCTGCTCAAGAAGTAATAACTAAATTAAAAGATATTATCTTCACAGTTGGAAGAACCGGTAAAATAACTCCTAATGCTGTTCTAGAACCTGCTATTGTCATGGGATCAACTGTATCTAGAGCAACCCTTCATAATGAAGATAATGTTATTGATAAAGATATAAAAATAGGTGATATGGTTGTTATTAGAAAAGCCGCTGATGTAATTCCTGAAGTAGTAAGACCTGTCATAGAAAGAAGAACCGGAGTTGAAAAAGATTTTGTCATGATTGATAAATGCCCAATCTGTCAAACAAAACTAATAAAAAAAGAAGGCGAAGTAAACAGTTATTGTCCTAACAAACTATGCCCAGCTAGAGAAATAGAAAACCTAATTCATTATTCATCACGAGGTGCTATGAATATTGAAGGCCTTGGCGAAAGTATTATGGAAGAAATGTATAACGAAGGCTTTGTCAAAAACATAACAGATATATATGATATAAAAGATTATAAAGATAAATTAATGGAACTAGACGGTTATGGCGCTAAAAGTATTTCTAACCTAGAAAAGTCTATTGAAAACAGTAAACAAAACTCTCTAGAAAGATTATTATTTGCACTAGGTATCAGACAAGTAGGAAGTAAAACCGCCAAAATAATTGCCAAAAAATACCAAAATATTGATAATGTTATTAATGCTAGTATAGATGAACTAAAAGAAGTAAAAGATATTGGCCCAACTATTGCCGAAAACATTTACGAATACTTCCATAACGAAAAGAATATTGAAATAGTAAATAAATTAAAAGAACTAGGAGTAAACACTAACTATATTAATGATAGTACACGAGAAGAAAATGATGAATTTATCGGCAAAACATTTGTCTTAACTGGTAGCTTATCTTCTATAACAAGAGATGATGCTAGTAAAATAATTGAAGAATTAGGTGGCAAAGTAAGTAGTTCTGTTAGTAAAAAAACATCGGTTGTTATTGTTGGAACAGATGCTGGAAGTAAATATGATAAAGCTAAAGAATTAGGTATAACTATCTGGAGTGAAGAAGAATTCTTAAATAAAATTAAATAGGTGGTACAGTGAATAGTATTGAAATAAATATAACTAATCTAAATAGTGAGCAAAATATCTATATTGATATTACAAAAATGCAAATAAATATTAATGGTAAAGTTAAAACAATAACAGAAGAACAAATAAATAGTTTACTAAGAATAATAAGAACTTGGTCAAATAATAATAGTACTAAAATATTAGATGACCAAAAGTTTAGTATAATAATTGATAGCAAAGAAGTAATTACCGGCAGTACTATGCTTCAAGATAATTACATCGAATTAGAAAGTTGGATTAATGAATTATGATTACCGAAACTATATCTCAAAGATTTAATGCCTCTATAATAATAAGAGAAAAGCTTCCCAAAATAATTGAAGCATTTGTTAACTTCTATGGTGAAGAAGAACGAGACTATATTGAAGACAAGTTTAAAAATGTATTTATAGTAAGCTATGGCAGTCCTAAAAGTTATGAAAGAATAATCGAGAAAAATGACAAAAAAGTAAAAGATTATTTAGAAGAAAAGTTATTAGCAGATTTAAAAATTCCAAGAAACTTAAAGCATAGATTTTTAGAATCTTTATTTGGAGAACACGAAATATTTGATAATGAAACCCCAATTGAAGAATATATTAAATATTTAAATGGTAATATTAGTGAAATATCATATCTAAGAATTAGTAAATTATTAAATTATTTTGGCAAAAATTATAATATCAATATCATAAAAAGGCATATAAAAAATGGAGGATATGAAGAATTAGATGAAGTCATTAAAGTATACCAAAAAGCAAAAGAAGAATATAATAAATACCTTGAATCAACAAAAGTATATCGAGATTATATTGTAAGATGCCAAGATTTATATAGTAAATTAGAAACCAAATATCTAAAAAAATATATTGATGAAATAAAAGATGTTTTTACTAATGAAGAATTCCAAGAACTAGAAAACTTTTTAAATAAAAAAATGTCATACGATGATTTAACTCCAAGAATTAAAAACTTTATCGGAACTAATCCATTAAATTCTCCACCATTAGTTGAATCATTTAGCGGTGAAAATGAAATTATAATTCAGAAAGATGACTCATGGCAAAAACGCAGTATTATCCAAGATAGAATTACATATTTTAAAAATTTAGGTATAAATCTTGGTGAAAATTACCAAAGATACCAAATGAATAAAGAAGCCAAATCTGCTATTCCAACCGAAGAAATTGTAAACCATTTAAAGACTAGTCGTGAAAGTATAAGAAACGATTTAATGACTGAGTACTATGAAAGTTTACCTGAATATGTCAAATATCGTCAAGAAATAACTAGTCTAAACTTATTAGATAGAGAAGACGGGTTTAATGCTAGAGCATATCAACGAAATGCAACATTTACTTGCCCAAATATAGTCCACGATGGCGCTAACTACCACTTAAAGCAATTATTATTTATATCAATGGGTAGTCATGAAGAATACCTAGATAATATTCTAATTCATGAATTTAATCACATCTATGAAATAGTTCTTAAAGAGGTTACTCCAAGTAATTATTTATGTATTGGTGGTTGGGAAGTTTTAGAAGGAGAAATCACAAAAAATTATGATTCATCTAAGCCAATTGATCATCAAAGAAACTTTCGCTCATATGAGTTATTTAATGAAATAATCAATGAATTACTATCTCAAGAAATATGTGCAAGTATGCATCAAAATTCAAATTATATTTTAAACACACCTAAAGAATCTAAAATTACAGATGGTACAACCTACGAATTAGCATTATTCTTAGTAAATGATTTTTATCAAAAGTATAAAAAAGCAATAATAGCTAGTCGTAAAAATGGTAATATTGATATTATATATAATGAAGTAGGAAAAGAAAATTTTGAAGCCTTAAATTCCCTAATTGTAAAATTTAAAAGTAAATTTAACCGCACAAAATATGAATATACCAAAGCATATATAGAAATGGGATGGGAAACAGAGGATACTAAAGAACTAAAAAAAATTATAAAAATTAGAGATGATATTTTAGAAAATATGCAAAAATATCAAACTAGAAGAACAAAATAACAAAAAACTATTGTCAAACTAGAAAAAGTATGCTACTATTATATTGCTTACTTTTCATGGCGATGTAGCTCAGTTGGCTAGAGCGATCGGTTCATACCCGATAGGTCGTGGGTTCGACCCCCTCCGTCGCTACCAAGAGGAATTCTGCTCGAACTTTTATAGTTTCGAGTTTGATAAATAACTAATTCAGAAATGGATTAGTTTTTTTGTTATTAAAAACTATCCTAAAAGAAAGGATGGTATTATGGTAAATATTATTAAAGAAGAATTGCCTATTGAAGAACACTTGCGAAAAAAATTAGAACTGATATGTGAGTTTGCTAAAACAACACCAACAATTATTAATGGTAATATAAGAAAAATAGATAGAACTAATTTAACTTATATTGAACCTAATAGAATTATTATTAAAGATAAAACATTTCTAATATTTAATTTTTCTAACGAAATATTCATAGAAAATTTATCTAATAAGATTAAATTATCTGAACTAGAAGATTATTTAAAAACTATCTAAATACTATACCCTAAGTTAGTGTAGAATAAGTGTGGAGATTTTCTCCTAAAAAGTTTTATAATTAAATTAATTTTAGTCGATAAACTATATTATTGTCAAGGGTGAGTGAAACGAATATATTTACCCTTGACAATATAAGGGTATTATAATGTGATTTGGTTAAGTACATAATTGTACTTAACCTTATATATTAAATAATATAAACTTCTTGTCTTATTGAAGTTAATTCTTTAAGCTTATTGTTTTCTTTTGTTGAATCTAAGATTGGTAATTGAGCGTTTATTTTATATTCTAGACGATTATTTGAAGATAATTTTTGGTCATATTTAATATTTGTTAACTTGTTTATTTTAATATTAATTTCTTCATATGAATTTATTCCATATTTTAAGTTGTAATAGTCTTCAATTGTTAATTCTATTTTATTTGCATTATAAACAAGTAATTTAAGTTTATTTTCTAGCCCTTGTTCTGAAAAACCGTAAGGTGAAGAAGTAATATGTCTTGCAAACGCTTGATTAACATGGCCTTCCATTGAACAATGACATTTATAATCAGGATGCTTTTGATTCTTAATTCCTTCTAAGTTATTAAGAATATAGTTCATATGCTCTTTAATATATTTTTCTTGTTCAGGGTACGTTTCAATTTGAGAATTAACAAGAGTTTTAAAATCATCAATTAGGTTATTACGTATATAGTTATCAGCTATATTTCTTAGTTTAATATCTTGTTTAAATATATAGTTTAAATGTTTTTTAATATAATGAAATGGATCAAGAACAAATTTAGCATTTGGAAAGCAATTGGTATAATCTTTAATACCAGGTGCTCCATCGCCAGAAACAAAAATAGTTTTGAATTTATCAATGTCGTATCTTTTATCAACATAGTTAAACACAACTTCCCAAAGTTCAGCATAAGTTAATTTAGAGGAAGCAAAATAGTGAATATTTTTAAGTTCTTTTCGTTTTACAAAATTTTCTTTATATCCTTCGTGAACAATAGCACATGGGCATATTTTATTACCACCATGTTGAAGATTAGCATGAATTTCGTCCACTTCAATGTAAAGAGTGTCAGGTTGATAAGCAACTCTAGTAATATTTTCTTCAATAGTACCATCCAAAACTTTTATTTTTTTGGAAACAGTACTTCTAGATATAATAGTATTTCTTAAAGCATGACGTGCAGATTGAGACATGTTTTCATCCATAGCATACTTAATTAATTGGTATTCAGCTTCGTTAGTCAATCGTTGATATGGCTTAAGATGCAATATTTCTCTTAGAAGAACAAATCTTTCTTTAGTTTGTTTATTAATATAAGAGGTAGAATTAACTGTGATACATCCAACGGAAGTAATAAGAGTTCTCTTGCGAGTTTCTTTGATATTATATATTAGTTTTCTATCTTTAGAATTTTTGAATTTATCATCAATATAATTTAAAAATGATTCATAAAGTTTTAAAGTAAATATATCTCCGGTGTCTCTAATTTTGCTTTCTAAATTAAGTGGATTTAAATTTTTATTAAAAATTTCGTTAAAAGTATTCGTAAATTCATTAATTAATGGTATAATTTTCATTGGTTAAAACCTGCTTTCTATTTATTTTTGTCAATTAAATTATAAAGCAATTTTTAGGTTTTAACCATTTTTATTTGTTTATAATAGTTAGTTTTACAAATCTCCCCACTTTGGAAACACTATCATACCCTAATCAGAAAATTGACAAATATTAAAAAAGTGATATTATATAAAACCAATAAAGGATGTATTATTTCTAGAAATGGAGGAACATTTATGATAAAAATCAAAGATAGAATTAAAATATATAATATTGATTTTAATGAGGAGTCAGTAGTATTTAGACTTTACTAGATACTATTGTCTCCTCTTTTTTAGTAAAAGGAGTTGAAGTATATGAAAGATGAAGAAAGAATATGTGGTTTATATTTAAGAGTATCTACTGAAGATCAAGCCAAAGAAGGATTTAGTTTACCAGAGCAAAAAGAAAGATTAGAGGCACTTTGTAAGTTTAAAGGTTATAAGATATATGATTATTATACTGATGCTGGAATAAGTGCTAAAACAGAAAATCATAGACCAGAGTTTGATAGATTAATTGCTGATGCTAAAAACGGCAAAATAAACACTGTTATTGCTTTAAAACTAGATAGACTATCAAGAAGTATATATGATTGGGAAAACTTACTTAAAACATCTGAAAAGTATAGATTTGATTTAGTATGTGCTAATGATGATATTAATACAACAGCAGCTAATGGAAAAATGGTAACTAGAATTATGATGTCAGTTTCACAAAACGAAATAGAAAGAACAAGTGAAAGAACCAAAGTTGGTATGGTAGGAGCAATTAAACAAGGACATATTCCAGCGGTTTGTCC
>OIYS01001614.1_pt1 | contig 10809 bp, 9 predicted proteins | sample 1588271 | NCBI WGS metagenome assembly OIYS01 (sample SAMN03283286) | human gut metagenome | biome: human-associated habitat; material: feces | host: Homo sapiens | place: Peru | collected 2012
CCATTTCTACATTTTTGTCCGTTATACGCCCTCGCGATAAACGGCACCCTACATCTTATTATATCCTATCTTTCACTTTTGCGCAAGCGGACAATGCATGTTACTCAACTTCTTGTTTTTTTATACTTTCGCCCAAAAGTTCAAATGAGCCCTTTGTTACAACCTCTTCTCCAGCCTTTATACCGGATACGACTTCAGAATACTTATCATTTTTCTTGCCAATTTGGACTTTTCGTTCTTCATATGTATGAGGGGCGATTTTTACATAAGCAAAATAATAATCACCATATTTTTCAACTGCATCATTAGGTATCGCAAGAACATTTACTATGCCGGTATTTACAAACATTTCCGCATACATATTAGGCTTAATTTTTAAATCTTTATTAGGGATATCTGCACGAACCTCTAACGTCTTGGTTGTGCTGTCCAAAATCGGCGAAACATACGACAATACACCGTTTATTACCCCTGTAGACTCTTCCAATGTTCCGGTAACAGCCTCACCTAAATGTAATACTGAAGAATCTTTCTCAAAGGCATAACCTACAAGCCAAATAGTACTCAAATCTGCAAGGTTAAACAATTCCCTATTCTTTTCAACAACTTCTCCTGAATTTACTTTTCTTTCAAGCAAAATTCCGTTCTTGCTTGCCCTCAAAGTAACGTACGGGTAAATCTGTTTAGTCTGTAATACTCTGTCTAAACTTCCACCATATACCGCCAAGCGTTGTCTGTAAACATTCGCAAGAGAAGAACGCTTGAGATACAGAGCGTCAATGTTAGCTTTGTCTTTTCTCATCTCAGCATTTGCTGTTTCATACTCAGCACGCGATGAAATTTTTTCACTATAAAGAGTTCGTTCTCTGTTATAATTTTGGCGCGACAGGGCATATTGTGCTTTTAGTTCATTAATATTTGCATCTATATCTAATATTTTCTCCAAAAATTCCAATTGAATTTGACTTATCTCATCTGATTTAATTTGCACAATCGGCTGTCCAACTTTCAATATCGCCCCAGGTTCTACAAATACGTCAGTAACTTTCCCATCAATCGGAGAATAAACTCTTTCAATTGATTGATTTCTTGCTTTAAATTGTGCAGGGATTGTAATCTGAAGTTCCAGTTCCATTCTTTGCAAAGGGGAAGTCTGAATATCAGCATTTTTTTCTTGAGCTTCTGTTAAAACAAGTTGCTTATTACGAACAGTCTTATCTGCTCTGTGCCCACAGCCGGCACAAGTTACAATCATAAACATAAAAATTATAAATAATCTAATGAATTTCATTACATTTTTCTCCTGTAATTTTATATAATAACGGAATTAGGAATATTGTAAACACAGTTCCGCAAAGTAATCCCCCAATAATAACAATCGCAAAAGGTTTTTGACTTTGCGCCCCAATACCGTTTGATATTGCCGCAGGCAAAAGCCCTAAAATAGCAACTAACGCAGCAGTTAATACCGGTCTTAACTTTTGACATGCCCCTTTTATTATAGCGGTATTTAAATCTTTAGTAAACTTTTGCTGTCTGATTATTGATGATAAAAGAATTACACCGTTTTGGATAGACACACCAATTGCTGCAATAACTCCGACACCTGCCGATATAGAAAAATAAGTTCGAGTTATAAACAATGCAAAAATGCAACCTGATAAAGTCACAATTATCGGTGACATTGCAATCATGACAAAACGTCTGCTCTTATATGCAAAATGAAGAATTAGCGCAATCAGCATTAATGTTATTGGTAAAATTATTGCTAATCGCGTGTTTGCACTTTTTTGACTCTCTGATTGACCTGCCCATTTTAAGTGATACTCAGTAGGGAGCTCCAGGTTCTTGTCTAAAACTTTCTGCGCATCTTTAACAGTGGAACCTAAATCTCTTCCCCTAATATTAAATCTTACAATCGCAACACGAGAATTTTCACTACGTGTAATAATCATTGCTCCGTTGTCTGTAGTAATATCAGTTACATTACTAAGCGGAACAGAAATATCTTCAGGAGTTTTTACGATAATATTTTCTAATTTTCTTAAAGAATCTCTATCTTTTTGCTCAAGTCTTAAAAATACATCAAAACGTTTTTCATTTTCCAAAACCTGAGTAGCATTTTTTCCGCCAATAGCAATTTCAATAACTTTTTGGATGTCATCACTTCTTAAACCGTATCTTGCCGCTTTGACTCTGTCAATTTTAATTTGATACTGAGGTTGTCCGATAATTTGGTCATAAGACAAATCAACTACCCCACGAACATTTGACAAAAGAGCAATACTCTCATCTTGAAGTTTTTGTAATTCGTACAAATCTGTTCCGTATATTTTCAATGCAACTTGCCCTTTAGAACCTGAAACCGCTTCTTCAACATTATCCTGTATATATTGCGTAAAATAGGTAGTAATCCCCGGAATATCATTCAATTTTTTTGACATATCTTCTATAAGTTTTTGCTTATTTTGGTGCCACTTCCAACGCCAATCTTTGGAAAGTTTTAAGTCAACCATATTTTCTATGTTGCTCAAAAGATTAGGATCCGTTCCGTCATCAGCAGAACCAATATGAGAAATTACACTTTTCACTTCAGGATATTGCAGAAGAATTTCTCTTATTTCTCTTGCAACTTTAACAGAATGTTCAATAGTGGTACTACGTGGAAGCACCGTAACTCTCAACCAAATATTACCTTCATCCAAATTCGGTAAAAATTCAGAACCTGTAAAATTAAACAGCGTAAGTGCAGATATAAACAAGACTCCAACTATTGTCAAAAACTTTTTCGGACTTTCCAAAACTTTATTCAATGATTTTTTATAAAAACCTAATATTTTATCTAAAACTCTATTATCTTTTTCAACAATTCTCTTTTCAGGAATATATATAGCAGAAATTGCAGGCAATACAAAAATAGAAACCAACACAGCACCAATCAAAGAAAATCCCATGGTAAACGCTAGTGGATGGAATAATTTTCCTGCAACACCCTCAAACGCAAAAATAGGAAGGAAACAACATAGGATAATCAGTGTTGAAAACATTATCACACTACCGACTTCCTTCACGGCAGAATAAATTAAAGCCTCTTTTTTATTTTGGGTTAATTTATTTTTATAAGCCGCAACATGCCTGAAAATATTTTCCATCAAGATAATTGCACCATCAACAATAATACCGAAATCAACTGCCCCCATACTCAACAAATTCGCAGGGATATCAAGTAATCGGAATAATACAAACGCAAAGCTGAGCGCCAGAGGAATAACTAGCGATGCAATTAGGGTTATTTTTAAGTCTAAAATAAACGCAAACAAAATTATAATTACGAGCGCAATCCCACACAATACGTTATGAGAAATTGTGTGCATTGTGTTATTAATCAATTCACTTCTTTGATAAAAAGGAACCAAATGAACACCTTTAGGTAAATATGATTTTATCTCAGGTAATTTGTTCTCAAGATTTTTTATTGTTTTGGTAGGATTTTCCCCTTTCCTCATAAGGACAATACCTTCAACAGAATCGTTATCGTAATTTTTTCCGACTTGCCCGATTCTTACTGCCGGATCAATCACAACAATCCCAACGTCCTTAACTCTAATAGGAATACCGTTTTTGCTTGTTATAACCGTATTTTCTATGCTTTCAACACTTGAATATAGCCCCAATCCTCTAACAATATAAGCTTGGTCATTCTTTGAAATATAATGTCCGCCACCCGTTGAATTTGAAGACTTTATTGCATCAAAAATCTCCCCGACATCAAGATTGTAAAAACGAACTTTTTCGTGATTTAAAATTACTTTATACGTTTTTACCGGTCCACCAAAGCTGTTTACATCTATTATTCCATCAACTTGTTTAAAAGCTTTTTCCATCGTCCAATCTTCAATAGCTTTTAAGGTCATTGGATTGTAATAATCTGACTCCAGTGTATATCTATAAATCTCTCCAATAGCAGATGCATCTGGGCCTAGCACTGCTTTAATTCCCTCCGGTAAATCGGTTTGGTGAATTCTCTCTAACACCTGTTGTCTTATTAGAGAAGATGGTAATCCGTCAGAAAAAACCACCTTTATTACAGAAAGTCCAAATAATGAGCTTGAGTACATTTTCTTTTCGTTTGGAATTCCGTTTAAATTTTTCTCTAGCGGAATAGTTGCCAATCTTTCAACTTCTTCGGCTGATTTCCCAGGCATTTGAGTAATCACCTGAACCATTGGGTTCGTAAAATCAGGATATGCTTCAATATCAAGAGTTTTTAAACTATACGCTCCGGCAATTATTAACAAAACAGCAACTGTTGCCGTTATATATTTCTTTTTGATAGCAAGTTTTATAAGTTTATTAAACAGATTCATCGTTTAATCTAAACTCCTCCGTATTAACTTCTCTCAAAAAATCAATCCAGCAGTTATAATACTCACTCAAAGCATACGTATACCCGACAATTATTGAACGATAAGATTGTTCCATTACTATCAATGTGGTTAAATTTGACTTCCCAACCTCATAACTTCTCTTGGAAATCTTTATCATTTCATCCGAGCTTTTTAATAATTTGTCATTATAGTAATTAAGATTTAATTTTGCAGTCACAAATTTCTCATAAGCACTGTTCAAATCATTCAAAGCTTTGTTGCGAACTGAAACATAATTTAAATCAGCTTTTTCTACCTCAAGTTTAGCGTTTTTTATTTCAGGACGATAAGAATAAAATACCGGAATATTAGTTAAGTTTACTCCTAGATACGCGCCATTTTTGTATGTTCCGTCTTCACTCAAATGTTTGTTTTGGAAAGCATATCCGCCCCCGACTTCTAAATCCGGCACGCGCTGCCTTGCAACAACAACAAGATTTTTTTGAGCAACATCAACCTGTTGTTTAGCAATCTTTAAATCAAAACGATTATTCAAACTATTTTGAGAAATTGAGTCAAATGACGGCAATTGCTCTTTGGGAGATGGAGTTAAAAGCCCAATAAAATTATTTTTATTAGTGAACTCATCATCGATAGAATCATATTTTATACCAGATGGATTACTTGGGTTTAAAACCTTGTTAAAATCATACATTGCACTTTTTACATTAACTTTTGCAGTATTCACTTGAGTTATCATCTGGTTAAGCGCAATTTCTGCCTGAATTACATCCATCTCAGGAGCAGCGCCGGCTGCAACTCTCTTTTTAGCAATTACAACAAGTTCTTCCAACAATTTTTGCTGAGATTCTAAGCTATTTAAAATAGACTTCGCTGCTACTAAATCAATATAAGCCTCGCGAACATCCATCTTTAAATTAAATTTATTATAATCAACATTGTCTTTTGTTAATTCAAGATTAGACTTTGCAAGTTTTTTTCTAGCTCCTCGCTTAGCAATTTCAATGGTTTCAGAAACACCTATCTGTTGAGGGTTTCCGTGTCCGGCTTTTCCAAAATTAAAAAAAGTATTAATCTCCGGATTTTTCAACTGATTTGCAGCTTTAACGTTATTTTTGGCGATATTTACATCAATTTTACTCGCCTGAAAATCTGCATTATTCTTTTCTGCATACTCTATTGCAGCTTGGAGTGAAAGTTTTTCAACAGGGGTAACAGCCGGACAAATTTGTCCAAGACTCAATATTATTAGAGCTAACAAAATCTTCTTCATAATTGAGGTATCCTCTTGTCCAAAAAGATTATATCATATAAATCCTTTATTTGAAATTTTGTATAAAAAAGACGGACAATAAAATGTCCGTCTTATCTATATTAGTTATAAAATTCTATTTAGAAATTCTTCCAGGAACAACAACGCCACCTTTTAAATTCTTCTTATAGAATTCTACGTGAGGTTGCAATACACTGTCAAGAACTTCCGGTAATGCTTTTCCTGTCATTACAGCTTGAACAATTTCTTGATATACAGTAGCATATGCTCTAATCATAGACATAGCACCAGCTGCTTCCGGAGTTAAGCCCATTTCAGAAGTTTCTACGTATTCTTTGAAGAATGCGCCTGTTACTTCGTATGATTTTGTCAATGCACCGATATAAGCTTCTGCGTTTTCAGAGCAAACACCTTTATCAACAGGAACAGTCAAAGCAAAAACAAGTTTGTTTGCCGGATTGAAGTGAGCTTCTGCGCTATGGTGCATTGCATCAGGAACTTTTGCAACTTGTTTTAAAGTATCTTTTACAGATTCATTTTGCATTTGAGCATGCCAGTAAACAGTGTTTTCAAACATTGCCCCCATATATTGATGTACAGAAGCTTCAATGCCGTTCAATTTCGCATCAGCCCAGAAAATAGCTTCTTTCAAACCATCGTTCAAGTCTAAATCTTCTGACATTGCAAGTTCAGAAATTTCTTGAGCAGAATTCAACATTTTCTTCATATCTTCTTTGCTCATGCCAGCCCAAATTAAAGTGAACAATGCATGATCATCAAAAGCAGAAAATCTTCCGCCAACATCGTCATGGATAAACAAATCGCCTAACCAACCGTTAGCAATAGAAGTTCTTCTCAATTCACTCTTTTCATTGTTTGCATCTGTTACAGCAATAAAATGTTTTGCAGCAGATTTTTCAGCCTCTGCTTGAGATTGACCTTTTGCCATATAAGCATCAATCAACATTTGTTGAACTCTCAAAAATCCGTCTTTAGTTTCAAAAGTTGAACCAGATTTAGAGGCAATCATAAAGTTTGAAGATGTAATATCACCAAGTCTGTATAAAAACCTGTTCAAACTTGTAGAATCAACATCTGAATAGAAATCAACAACGTCATGGCGAACATTCAAACCGTTAATACCAAGCATATGTTCTACAGTGTGTTTAGAACCACCAATACCCATAACGCTTAGTTTAGTATTACCTGTTTGTTTTTTGAAGTTTTCAACCATTGTGTAAAGTTCGTCAACTCTTTTTAATTGTTCAGAAGGAAGATTTACCCAGTTTAGGAAATGTCCTTTTTTATTAGCACGAGATGCTAATTCTTTAACAAATTCAGATGTTTTTGAAGCATATTTTGAAAAATCAACACCTGAAAAACTTGTTTTCACTGATGAGTTTTTTGTTAACATATTATTTTCTCCTTTTGTTAATAATCCTCTCAACTACATTGTAATATAAAAATAAAAAATTACGCTAATTGGCGTTTTATCCATTCCATAATTAAGCCAACAATATAATTTTGTTGACTCTCTGTTAACGCAACCCCTTTGCTAAAATGGTGCCATTTACTGATACATCCGCGACAACAAGTAGCTGTGGCATGTTGTGCAATAAAAACCGGATGTCCCTTCATCGGAGTTTGTTTTCCGTCATTTTTAATCACTGCAGGCGCAATCCTTTTAGCTATAAAATCTCTGGCATGCGACTCTATAACATCAATACCCTTTGAATTAATATACTCTATATCTTTAGGCTTTAATTTAAATTTACTTCTGAAATCAGACTTTGCAAGTCTTTCAAAAACATCTTCATACATAATTATATGCCCCAATTAATATCAATTTTTTAATGACAAAATAGCCTGAGCAATGTCGTTTGACTTATAAATATAACTCCCCGCGACAAGAGAGTTCGCGCCATATTCTCGACATAACGCTCCGGTTTGCGCGTTAATTCCACCATCTACCTGAATAATTATTTCAGAATTAACTTTTCGAACAGCTTTGATTTTTTCAGCACAAAAGTCCATGAATTTCTGTCCTCCAAATCCCGGTTCAACTGTCATTATCAAAAGCATATCAAGTTTCGAAAGATACTTCAAAACTTCTTCAACAGGAGTTTTAGGCTTGATAGACATCCCTACTTTTACGCCCATAGTTTTGACTTTATTTATTAAATTGTTTATTTCATTCTCTTTGACTGCCTCATAATGAAACGTCAAAATACTCGCCCCAGCCTTGACAAACGGTTCAACATACTTTTCAGGGTTTTCTATCATTAAATGAACATCCAAAGGAACATTCGAAATTTTCTTAATAGAGGCTACTACAGGCACGCCTATCGTAATATTTGGCACAAAATGTCCATCCATTACATCAACATGCAACCAATCAGCTCCGGCTTTTTCGACAAGCTTTATATCTCTTTCAAGATTTGCAAAATCTGCGGACAAAATTGAAGGAGAAACAATAACTTTACTCATTTGTAATAACCCCAAATTTTATACAAGCAGCATACGCCGCTTGCTGTTCAGCTTCTTTTTTAGACTTACCGACTCCTGTTGCAACAACATTCCCCTGATAAGAAACAGATACCTCAAAAGTCTTATTATGATCAGGGCCTTTTGTATCCATCAAAGTATAAGTCGGAGTTTCTTTGGTTAAACCTTGTGTATATTCCTGTAAAATAGCTTTTGCGTTATATTTTTCAAAATGCAAATCAACTTCTTTAGCATAATCATGAAAATTATCAGCTATATACACTAACAATTCTTCAAATTTTCCATCTAAAAAATATGCTCCCAAAGTAGCCTCAAAGGCACATGCTATAACAGATTCCAGTTTTTTAATTCCTTGCTTTGAATCATGTTTACTTGCAATTATAAGTTTGTCTAATCCGATTTTTCTTGCAAATTTTGCCAAAGTGTTATCAGACACAATGATTGAGCGAATTTTGGACATATCGCCTTCGGTATAATCAGGGTATTTTTCATACAAAAACTTTGAAGTCGCAAGTTTTAAAACAGCATCACCCAAAAATTCTAAACGCTCATAGCATTCATCATAAGGCAAATCCAATTCTTTTGTATAAGAACTGTGAGTAAGAGCATGCAAATACAACGAGTCCGTAACAGTTTTTATACCAAAAATCTTCTCAACTTGCGCGGAAATACTCTCTTCCATTAAAACAACCCTCTAACAAATCTTACAATATCAGTCAAAAGATTATTTGAGAAAATAAAGTAATAACAGAAATAATACATCATTGGAATTGTAAAAATAAAACTATCGGTTCTATCAAGAAAACCACCATGCCCAGGGAGAGAATGACCGGAATCCTTAACCCCTGCATCACGTTTTATTAAAGATTCTGACAAATCGCCAATTTGTGCAAAAGCAGTACACAACAAACCTGCAAGAACCGCTAAATACCATTCCAATGCAAAGAATTGTCCGACAATAACAGCACCAATAACTGCAAAAAATACACCGCCTAAAGAACCTTCTATAGTTTTGTTAGGGCTGATTACAGGCGCAAGCTTATGTTTGCCAAACTTTGTTCCAATATAATAACATCCGATATCAGTTAGGAGTATTGCTGTGAACATTAACACAACAAACCCCAAACCGCTATCAAACCTTTCGCAATGCAAATTTCTCAAAAATATCAAGTGTAAAGGGAACCATCCGCAATAAACCATGCCCAACAAAGTTGTGGCAACATTGGCTATATACGGCTGTCTTCCGCAAAATAACACCCACATAAATGAGCATATTGCACAAAAAGACAATACAACCGCAACTAAATCAAAACGCTGAACATACGCAACCCAAGCCAACAACAATTCTGCAAAAAGCATCACCTTGAAACTGGGATAAAACCCCTTGTGCTCAAGAATTTTTACATACTCTTTTGTTGCAAGGAAAATGATAGTAAGAACCATCACGAGTATCGCAAGCTTGCCATATATAATACAAGACATCACGATAGTGCCCATAATAAACCCTGTTAACATTCTTGTTGCGTTTTTGTTCAAACCTTTTGATTCATCTGTCATTATACAGTCATAACCTCTTTTTCTTTTTCAGAAACTAAACTATCAATTATACCGGTATATTTGTCAGTTTGTTTTTGAATTTTATCTTGATTATCTTTAACAGAATCTTCCGGAAGTTTATGTTCCTTTTCGATTTTCTTTAAATCATCAGTCATATCACGACGAACATTTCTAATAGCAACTTTTGCTTCTTCTCCGATTCTTTTTACATCTTTAACAATTTCTCTTCTTCTTTCTTCTGTTAAAGGTGGGAAGTTCAAACGAATGCAAACACCGTCATTATTTGGAGCAACGCCCAATTCTGCTTTAATAACAGCTTTTTCAACATCTTTCAAGATGCTTTTATCAAAAGGAGTAATTACCAAAGTTGTACCTTCGCTAACGCTAACTTGTGCCATTTGTCTGATTGGAGTTGGTGCTCCGTAATAATCAACTACAACTCTGTCTAAAATTGCAGGATTAGCACGACCTGTACGAACGGTAGAAAATTCTCTTTTCATTTGACCAAGAGCTTTTTCCATTTTTTCCTCTCCGAACAAAAACATTTCTTCAAGAGCTTCTGACATAATTTTCTCCTTTATTATATAAAATTAACTAACTTACGTACGTTCCAACGGCTTCGCCGTCCATAATTTTTACTAAACTTCCTTGAGCCTTAAAATCAAAAACAATAATCGGAATATGATTTTGCTTACATAAAGCACAAGCAGAAGTATCCATAACTTTTAATTCGTTTTTAAGAATATCATCATAAGACATTGTGTCAATTTTTTTAGCATTCGGATTTGTTTTAGGATCATCGTTATAAATCCCGTCAACACCATTTTTAGCCATCAACATAACTTCTGCGTCTATTTCAGAAGCTCTAAGAGCTGCTGCTGTATCTGTTGTGAAGAACGGATTACCTGTACCTGCTGCAAATATTACGACTCTACCTTTTTCAAGGTGTCTGATTGCTCTATGTCTGATGTATGGTTCAGCAATTTGATTCATTGTGATTGCCGTTTGAACTCTACAAGGTACATCAATTTGAGTTAATGCACTTTGTAATGCAATAGCGTTCATCACAGTGGCAAGCATTCCGAC
>OIYS01001618.1_pt1 | contig 10790 bp, 4 predicted proteins | sample 1588271 | NCBI WGS metagenome assembly OIYS01 (sample SAMN03283286) | human gut metagenome | biome: human-associated habitat; material: feces | host: Homo sapiens | place: Peru | collected 2012
CCAATAATACGCTTTGAATGTTATTTAAGGCAGCAACAGCTAAGTTATTTTCATCCCTACCGATCAATTGTTTTGGATCTATCAGTAGAATTATTCCATCTGCATGTTCAAGAAGAGGTCTTCTGTGTTTTCTCTCGACATGAATATCCTGAGTAGGATCTAAGTTAAAATACTCACCTGCCAAATCGTACAGTACCACCGTATAACTTGCTAAAGTGTTTCCGGACAGTGGTTTGTTCATAACAAAACACAATGGTTGCTGCACCAATTCAGGGTTTGTCGGATCAGGTAACTTGCTGTCTCGTTCAACTTTATTAACCTGTCTAAAGGAATAGACACCACTTGTTGAAATTGCACCAGTATATCCGACAGAAACAACATAAGTAGAGATGTTTCTCAACAAAGAAGACATATACACAGTCTTGCCTGATTCTGTTACGCCGATAATAGGAATTGTTATGATTGTCGTCTTGCCAAAATTTTCCGGAAGCGGATTGTGACAATGGGGACAAACTCTTCTTGAGCAGGTAATCTCATCATGCAGTGCAGTACGACGCAACTTAATATGAGCAACCATTCCGTCGTTATCTCTGATAAGGAACTTCGATTTATAATTGTCTCCATTCCCAATCGGCAATAAATAATTCTGCCATGTAGAAGACGCCGGATCAATAATAGGCCGTTCATAGGGTTGTACATCTTTTGCGGCAGGATCCATTTCACTTGTCGTAAAGGAATCTCTCACAGTCCACCAATTTCTATAGGTAGTGCTTATATTACGTGAGAACAATTCTGCCTCATTTTTTTCGTACTGATTATTGAATTCATCCAATTCCTTTATATTAACAAACTCCGATCTGAATTTTACGTCAGAATCGTCAAATTCTCTGAAGCAGTATGGACAGGTTATTTGATACATTTTGCTTTATCTCCTTTTTAGATCAACTAGTTCTCTTCGTCTTGTATACAGTTCGGGCTCGTTCTTTGAGACTTGGACAAAGAAACCATTTTGCAACATGTCTGATGTAACAGGTATTGAAATTTCTCCGCAAAGATACTCTATATATCCATCCTGATATAGATCCATGTCTTCGCAGTCAAAAGAGACTTCGCAATACCCGCTGTCAACCATCTCCGCAGCGCGCAAAAATCTTCTCCTCTGAATCAGCTTGGGTTTTATCGAATAATAAACAGGCATAGTGATATCTACATACGCTCTGTGCGTAACAGATTCATTATCGCAGTCATATATTTCAACTTTTCCATTTTTTAAGATATATGAAAATGCAGTATATCTACAAAGCTGACTCTTCACATCACATCGAGTATTCTGGATGGATTGAAAATAAAATTTCAATCCCGGTCTAAATAAAACCCAGCTATCTGCAACCAACCGACCTTCTGCTGACAACGCATTTATTGTTAAATCATCGAATACGGATTTCAAATCTACACTTGTACCTGAGTCCGATGAAATAAACATAATTTTCATTTCAGGGTCGTTAGATTGTCCTTTCAAGACGACACGACCGTTTGCTCTAGTTTTTGACAAACTAATCATACTGTGAAGTCTATCGAATGCATAATATTGAAATTCCATTTTTTCACCCTAATAGTAAGTTATCACAGCAACAAGTTGCTACCGGAACAATCTATAAATCTAAACGCTTCAACTACGTCATCCAAACCAGTATTGACAAACTGCGCACGCTCAGTACCCCCCATAGCATTTTTGAGGTGATTATATAAATCCGTTGCATTTTGTCCTCTTGAATCCGTTGTGTGACAAAGATAAACTTCCAATGGGATTCTGGTTCGTTGATAATTGCCAAACAAAAACAGCTTTTGTTCAAAATCTCTCTCAAATGTCGTTTGTATTCTCTTATACACTTCATCCCCGGCAAGATTAAGCCTTTCTTCCCACTCTCTTATGAAGGATAAAGAGAAAACATCCCAATTATTGCTTATTATATCATCGAAAATATACAGCAAAGAATCCTCGAAATCATTGTACTCGTTTCCTGGTGCAACTACCCTTCGCAGCATTGCCTCGCCACCAGTTGTTTGCATATAATTTTCTGTAAGATTAGAATACATAGTTCCGAGTTCCGAAAAGCCCTCCAATGGGAGCACACGGACATAATCTTCACGGTACTGACAAAAAGCATCAATTGTCTTTTTTGCCTTTTCTGCCAACAAAGACAGCATTTCCTTAATATAAGGGATGACGATATTCTTCCGAATGTAATATCTTACATAATTCTTAAAGTAATCCGATAAAGTCAATCCTTTATTCGGAGCTTGAACCTGTAACCTCTCTATTAAACTGTCTATTGTGGTCTCGGATAAGCCTACGATCTCTGCAGCTGTTAAATTGCCCTTAACCATCAATACATATTCATCTAATGTTGATTTAACATTAATAGCGCCTCCCATTTTGAAATTAAGGAACGAGTCCAAGTAAGTTTCTAAAACTCCAGTGCACAAATGTTGAGAATAAGCACTATATGTAATAGAATTAATATCTATCTCTGAAGTCGGAACGCTTCTCAAAGGCAAAAGCGAAATATCATTGAACGGGAAGCGTACATCCATTGACTTCAAGCGTTCTTCAATAAAAGGTATTTTCCCATTTTCAAAGCCCAGTTTTCTACAAAAATCTGATTCTGATAGTATCGTAGGATGAGCAATCTGCGTGTCATAAATCTGTTCTATAATCAGATTAAGCATTTGAGTGCTTATTTTTATATTTGGTCGCCTTAATGCTGAATAGGCTAAAGTAAGAGTATGTCCTCCAAATAGGCACGAAGTTCTTATATCATAATTATTGTCAAATGATGAAATCATATCATTATTCGACAGTATTATTATGCCGGATATGATATCATTTAGCTCATCAAATGAATATAGTTCACTTCTTATTGTCTTATTTGAGACAACAACCACACCGTCATATATACTTTTTTGGGACAAATACTCTCTTATTGAGGCTGAAACAGCTTTTTTGGAAGAAGATTCATCTAACAAGACAATAAGCATAGTCGATGTTGTTCCATCAACTGTATTTTTAATTTTGTGGATGCTGTTGTAAATTAATTCGAACTCGGAAATGCTGGCAATCGTCGATGTTTCAATTATATTAAAAATACACCATTTCAACATGCTCGCAAAAATTCCTCTTTTCAGACGAATGCCATCGATCATGCTCTGCAAACGCACCTCGTCAAGTGATGTCTCGGCAACAGTCGAAGTTTTCAACTCTGACAGGATGACCTCGTTATCCTGTGACAAAGAAGAATGAACATAAATGATATTCTCGCTTGTCTGCGGCCAAATACGGTCAAACGCCCCAGCCATTTTATCAAAAACGGTAGTGGATCGCTCGCCATAATAATTTATAAGCATAGGGAAATGCATCCTATTGCCTACCATACCGGATGAATTACCCGTTTTATCTAATCTTTCTTTTGCCGCAAACACAAGACGATTTAAATCATTCATGTTCATTCTCCAATCGATTTGCTCCTAAGAATCTTACATAACGGAAAGCTCCGCATTCATCTTTTTAATGAACTCAACAATTTCTGCCGCTTCCAAGGCAAAGTTCTGTCTAGCGATATTGACCATCTTTTGAGTTTCTCCAGACACGAACTGTTTAATTTTTTCAGTGTTCTCTGTGACTGCTGAATAATCAGTTGTCATTTTCTTCTGAACATTTGCGGCAATCTCATTCTTTTCTTCATCTGTAAGCTTACAGAACGCTACGTAAGCACTGTAAATAGGCAATTTCTGACCATATGGTACTGTCGTGATATTTGTAAGCTCTATAGCCTCAGAGATTCCGTACTCGACTTTTTCATAGGTGAACAAGAAAACATTTGTTGCATCCCTTGAAATAGCACCAGCGCATAAGGCTCCAACAAATGCAGAAATATTCTTTGCCCCCGCGGAACCTTCTTTAATTTTGTTCTCCAAAGCCTCCAATGCCTCGCGGAATCGCTTAAATACGCTGTTTTGCGACTTAACCAGCTCGGTTAAATGCTGAGACGCAAGTACGTGATCTTTAATTACAGACTCTTGGTATCCCTTGGACCCATCATTGAGAAGATTTTTCCTCTCAACAATTGGAAGTTCAAATCCCTTAAAGCTGTCAAGCATGGCGTTCATCTTTACTACATCGCCCTGCTCAGTAACCGCTTTGATTTTCTGTATGATCTCCTCAACCTTTGTTGTATCAAAAATACACAAAGATGCAGATTTAATGCTCTCGCCATCGTCATCAACGGTTCTTACGATAATCTCTTGATTCCAAGCATAATCGTACTCGTCGCTATTCTCAAGCAAAGAACCTCCCCTCGTATTTTGAGGAATCGCAGAAACCGGAGTTATATTGGGAAGGTCGCTATCATCTTTATCATTTAAGTCATTCTTTTCATAAAGATGCGTTCCTCCGGAAAGACCTCTTCTACCAGTCTCATAATCAGGATGGTAATTTGCCACTCCCTTATATCCAAATAAAGGCAGTCCACACAGGAACTCAAAAATGGAGATCCTATCAGTACTGAAAACAACACGCCTTTCAATACTATTATCCGCCGCATGTAAATCATCAGCAGCACCCTGTATTTCAGGAGACGTTTCTGGCACAGAACAATATCCGATTTTGCTGGCATCCGAGATATCATAAATACTATCAGCCCAGAACAACGGACTCGCATCATTGTAGGCAGGATATACTATCTCATCATATATTCTTTTTCTTAAACGGGAAGGATCCGTTTCGTCAAATTTAACTCTTAAGTAGTCGATAATGGTCTTGTTTGTAAAACTATTCAGTTCAGACAAGAAGAATTTCGTTACCGCAGCACAAATTTTGCTTTCATCTTGCGAAAGCCAAACTTCATCATTATCAATCAGGTAAGTAATAAAATGACTTGCCAAATCCGGAATTCGCATCGACGCAACCGTTTCATCCAAAAGCGGTTTAAGTTCCTGAATCGTCACCAATGGGTTCGAGCATGATTTATTCATATCAACCGGTAACGAAAGAATACATAAATTCTCATAAAAGGTGACAGAAAGCTCCTCAAGAACGGTTTTTAATTTAAGATAGTATGTAGAATACAATTCCTCGATCTGTTTCTCGATCTCCACAAGAACCATCTCAAGTTCTCTACATTCTTCGATTCGAGCTTCCTGCAAGCAGAATTCATGGAATGCCGCTAAATAGGCCACGCCTTTTCTCTTCCTCGCAAATCTCCCCGCGTTTTTGAACTCCATTAATGAATAATTCATTTGCTCAATAAGAAAACTCAAATCTGCTTCTCCGTAGCTAAGCATTTCTCTATTCATAAAGATATAACCGTCAATAATTGTCTGATGAACCTTAGATCGCAGAGAATGCAGCAATTCCGTTGCATAAAATAATCCTTTTGAAACATCGGTGGCGACATCATCAAGGGCTACTTTTATTCGGGAAATAATGGAGTCATTCCCCTCCACAAGACTTCTTCTGTTCATCACCAATTTTCCTGATATTTCAGCGAAGGTTTTATCTCGCATTCTAACCAAAATATCTGGAATTCTACCAATGTCAACACCCTGACATTGGTCGTACAGAGTCCCAATATCTACCGCGTAACTCGGAACAGGGGGGACACTTCTCCTTATTGCACCCTTGATATCTTCAAACCTAAGTCCGTATGTTTTAACGAACTCCATCAGTTCATTTTCCGTGGGCAATGTCGTACAAAGATAATCAAACCCCTGGAAAATCTTCGATGCCAGGTATGTGTTTATTTCTTTATATGGAATACTGTAAGCAGATGAACCGATTGTAAAATAATTATAGCAAGTATTTGCTCTTTTTTTTATCATATGTATTCGTCTTTTCTGATTACACATCAGCGCCTCTATGGCATAATTATACGGTTTCATCATAAACTCAAGCACAAAATTAACAATGGTTTTCAAACAGTTTACTGTATAACTTCCATTTATAGATTTTCTAGAGACCAAACATACAAATTTTACTGGTTCATCGCTTGTTTTTACCGAAAATCCATCATAATCTTGTTTCCACTCATCGCCGTTCATATGAAAACTCATAGCATAATCGAGTTCTTTCATGGCGGCATAACCATTTGCAGCGATGTATGATTTTGCTGCAGGGTCTGCAACATAGTCAATATTCACATCAGGAAGGAAGAAGAATCCACAGGTCTGAGCTTTTCCATACAAGCCAAGTCTCTTTAATGCGTACTGTACGATATAGCACACATCCATGAATGTACCGGAACCCGTACCACCGCCAATACCGGTAAAAATATGGATATTCAGTGGTGCATCACCAGGCAAATTTCTTCTGGCAGACTCTATAAGTTCTTCTACCTTGCGTTCAAATTCCCTGCTTGATTGCATAAGAAGCAACCTACCGATTTGTCTGACACCGCCGGCTCCAGCACTGGCATTCAAAATATTTATGTTTTCACTGAGCCATGTCAAGTGCGGATCATTTTTTAAAGTGGTCACTCTGTTGAGCAGGCTAATGATGTCAGGACAGCTAATATCAAAGAACTCTGTATTGCTATCAATCGTATCAATAGCCCCGGTATCCCCCAAACTACGCTTGTCTGTATCAACGGCGAGGAACTTAATATGGTTATAAGAGGGAATGTCCCCAGTTGACGGATCAGGTTTCAGTTTATTATAAACCTCTTTTTTCAGTTCTCTTAGGCAACTAATACCTGTGCCGCCTAAGCCTATTGCTATAGTGGCAGCTAATGCCTGGTCAGATTGCTGCGAGCGGGAAATAATACCACCACCAGCAGAAATCAACAATTTGTTGTACATAATGAAAGCCTCCTTATTATCTAAAACTATGAAATCTTACTTCTATTCCGTTATCATGTGATTCATCAGAGTAAATACGAGTATCAAAATTGTTTTCAATTTTAATCTTTTTTGTCTTTCCAAGCACAGAATCACTTTCTACATGTCCCTTTGCAACAAACCATATATAATCTTTTCCAGTCGCTTGAAAATATGATTTATTATTAATTCCAGTACTTCCGATCAAGAATGCAGATAATTTAATTTTCCCACGGTTCTTTCTTTGAGTGGCTTGCGCATAACCATTTATATTTTTTACTGTAATCTCACCCATAAACTTTCTGTGTGACCATATCCACCAAAGGACAACTAGTACACCAAGAACAATCAACGCTAACACAGCAAGGGAAAGAACCGTTATCAGTCCAATATTTCGTGTCGTAACATGTACAGTTATCTGACAACTTTCACCGAACTTGTCATAGACATTTATTAGGAACTCACCTTTAGAAAGACTAAAATCGGTCATACTGAGAGTTTTGCCATCAAAGGTATAGTCCTCACCTTCAATAAAGGAACTAGAGTTAATCCTATATTCTAACGGCTCATCCTGATTATCCGTAGCCAAACTTGAGACATCTAGCGTATAACTATTGTCTTTAAACGGCCAAAGATTTAGCTTGATTTCGACAGGATCCTCCACGGGGATTGGAGGAGTATTGTCCTCCTGCTCTTTTGATGCAACATCAGTACTTATTCTAATTGGCCCCTTAACATCTGATTCCTTACTAATGTTATATCCTTTAACCGAAACAGAGTACTTATACGTTCCTTCTCCCAGCTTTGTTTCTAAAAGGAAGCTTCCATTTGCCGCTTTCATAGGAATCTCTTCTGTGACTTCTCCATAATTGTCTCTTAATTGAAGAGTTGCTGTATATCCATTTACAGCATCAGATGAACCATTGTCTCCATTAAGAAGAGCTTCAAATGTAATCGTGTCATCTGGATTAAAACGATCCTTATCTGGAGAAATGTTGGTTATTACATCCAAATCTGTATTAAACAACAAATCGATTTTCACCTTCATCTTCACAGGTAGCAGCTTTTGTGATCACGCTAGCGTTCCATGTGTGGGCGACCTTCGGTGTTACCTCCTGCGCGACAAGAATCTCGCCACATACGGAACACTTGCTTCCTTCGGTCAAACCAGTCGCCTTACAAGTCGCGGCAACGGCAGGTACTACCTCCGGTGTGTGTACGGTCTTTTCTATCGACTCGGTTCTCGTTTCGCCGCAGACCGTGCAAGTGAAGGTCTTGACTCCTTCTTCTTTACAGGACGCTTCTTTGGTGATCACACCGTCGTTCCATGTGTGGACGATCTTCGGCGTTACCTCCTGCGCGACAAGAATCTCGCCACAGACGGAGCACTTGCTTCCTTCAGTCAGACCGGTTGCTTTGCATGTGGCTGCAACGGCGGGCATAACTTCCGGCGTGTGAGCAGTCTTTTCAATTGACTCGTTTCTCGTTTCTCCGCAGACCGTGCAGGTGAAGGTCATAACCCTCTCTTCCTTGCAAGTCGCTTCTTTTGTAGCGTCGCCGTTATTCCAGGTATGAGTGTAAGCTTCACCAAGAGACACAGATGTTATGTTTTTACTATTTGCAAAAGTCTCAGCTGTTGAACCGGTATACCCATAGATGGTACCAGAAATAGCAATGGTATTATAATCGTCAGAAATTGAACAGTTTCTGTTTTGAATTTCAAATCGATCCAACAAACTGATACCATACAGCACGAAGTTCTCAAGTTCAGCCGTAGCTTCTTCAAGCACAATTTCTTTCAAAAAATAGCAGTTGGAAAAAGCAGCAAGTGCTATTGAAGGATCGTCTGTTACCGTAACTCTTTTCAAGCTTTCTGGAATAGCATACACATAAGAATAAAGGCTGCCATCCGTAAACTCAAAGTACTGCTGTGCTCCCTCTTCATTCGTTCTTCCGAAAATAAAACCGAGAACAGCGGAATAGTCATTCGTCACATTTCTGGAAGCGCCAACGAACGGGATCGTTATGGATTCAATAGACGAACATCCGGCAAGTGCAAATTCTTCAATTGACTCTACTGAATCGGGTACGGTCAACGCCTGTAATGATGAAGCACCGTTAAAAGCATATCCGGCAATTGAAGCAATGCCGTCATTTAAGTTGATTTCTTCAAGACTTGCGCAATTGTGGAAAGATCCGAATGATAATTGAGTAGCGTTGGTGATTGAAACTTTTCTCAATGAAGATGGCACTCCATATTTATAGCTAGATAACGAGCCATCTTCATCTTTATAATACTGGATTATTCCATTCTCGCTGTTCGCGACTCGCCCGAAAACATATCCAAACACAGCGTCATAGGTATTCTTAGCTGTTTTCGCAGAGCCGACAAAAGGAATTGTCAATTCGGCTAAGCCGACACACCCCTTTAGCGCGTATTCTTCAATCACAGTCACGGAATCAGGGATCGTGAGCGTTTGAATGTTGGCACAATCCTCAAACATATTGCTGCTGATTTTTGAAATTGCACCATCAAATGTTACTTTTGTTATTTGTTCGGAATATTGATACCACGGAGATTGTTTGGAAGTGTATGAGGCAGGTGCGCCATCTCCGGTTAAGACCAATTCTCCGTCATTGTACAAACTCCATTGAAGGTCTCCAGAAACGTCGGAAATAATTGCCTGTTTTTCAATAACACTGATTACAACCTGCTCCGTCATTGAGGAAAAGCTTTCGTTCCCGTTAACACCGGTGATAACAGCGACGTAAGTTTTTTCACCAATGTTTGTTATGTCGGGAACAAACGATGAGCCTGACACATTTGCAATCTGCTGTCTTGATCCATCGGATTCAACGCGGTACCATTTCACCGTGGTTTCAAAATCAGAATCATATCCGACTGTTATTGCTTCCGGTTCATCGCCAAGAATGTACTGTTTCCCTGTCGGTTGTTCCGTTATTTGAATGCGATCATCATTGACAAAATATTTGACATATACATTCATATCAGATGCAGGCATAAGTGCACTCGTCAACCTTACCTTGCATTCTGGATCTGTATAAATACCAATCAGCGTACCGAGATCAAGCGACGCGATAAGCTCTTCTATGTTCGTACCTTCAGCAACATAGTTGTCATCGCCGACATTCTCAATAGTCAGGTACGACAAGATTCCTTCCGCATCTTCCTGATACGGGTAAACAGTCAGCTTATAACCCGCAACTGTGCTGTCTGCTGATTTCGGATCTTCCACAATAACGCCGTCTACAACATCATAAATGAGATTATCTTCAAATGATGACGAGGAAATATCCATCAACATTTCTTTGCCGTTTTCAAGTGAAATATCGTTGTATGCAACTGTCTGTCTGCTGACGGCGCCGGCCTTATCAACGGTAATAGTCATAGACCCAACGTCATTACCGATCAACTTTATGCTGCGCGGAGAGTCATCCTGAAAATGTATTGTTTTTTCGTCGTTCTCAACTCCGGAAAGTGTGATTTTTACAGAATTGCTTATTCCTTCATCAACGACATTATTCACTACGCGTCCGACGAGTTCGCCTTCTGTATTATAAACAAAAACGTCAACCGGACACTGAATGATTACTTTGTAGCTGTCATCTACTGTGCGGGTATATTTCGAGTAGACCTTAAAAATCAACTCGCACATCTCATTCAGCTTGTCGTAATCTTTTACGTTCCTGAAAGTACCGTCCACAGCGGCAACCATCTGCATATTTAAATCGAATAATGCATCGCCGGGTTTAAGTCCATTTTCACGCTGATCCAAATATGCTTTTATGTATTCCTTTTGCGTATTTTGAACGCTGATTTGATATGCTTTGAGCATGCCGAACATAGTAAATATATTTTGTGCTTTACCAACAATATCACCAAGACTAACGCTAGAACC
>OIYS01001620.1_pt1 | contig 10784 bp, 13 predicted proteins | sample 1588271 | NCBI WGS metagenome assembly OIYS01 (sample SAMN03283286) | human gut metagenome | biome: human-associated habitat; material: feces | host: Homo sapiens | place: Peru | collected 2012
CCTTGGCGATCTGGTGCAGCGCTCCCTTGCGGGCTTTGCCGCCGGCGTGATGGTGGCAGCGTCCATCTGGAGCTTGCTGATCCCCGCCATTGAGCAGTCGGAGGATATGGGGAAGCTGTCCTTTCTCCCCGCCTTTATCGGCTTTTGGAGCGGCGTGCTGTTTTTGCTCCTGCTTGACCGTTTGATTCCCCATCTTCATGTGGGAAGTGAACAGGCCGAGGGTCCGAAAAGCAAGCTCGGGCGCACCACCATGATGGTGCTGGCTGTTACCTTACATAATATCCCGGAGGGAATGGCAGTCGGCGTGGTGTATGCAGGCTTTCTTTCGGGAAATACGCAGATTACTGCGGCAAGCGCACTGGCGCTGTCCCTCGGCATTGCCATTCAGAATTTTCCCGAGGGTGCGATCATCTCCATGCCGCTCCGGGCGGAGGGGGAACGCAAGGGCCGAGCGTTTCTCGGCGGTGTGCTTTCCGGCGTGGTAGAACCAATCGGAGCGGTGCTGACGCTTCTTGCGGCGCAGCTCGTGATTCCGGCGCTGCCGTATCTTTTGAGCTTTGCCGCAGGTGCAATGCTCTATGTCGTAGTAGAGGAGTTGATACCGGAAATGTCCCAAGGAAAGCACTCCAACATCGGCACGATTTTCTTTGCCGTCGGCTTCAGCGTCATGATGATGCTGGATGTGGCGCTGGGATAAGGAGGAAACAATGAAGTTTAAGACATTTGGAAATTCAAGCAATCCCGCTGTTTTGTTTTTTCATGCTATGGGCGTAACGGGAGAAAGCAGCGAACCGGTTGCGAAATATTTGCAGGATCGGTATTTCTGTATTCTGCCTACCTCCACCGTGTACTGCAAAGGACAGAAATATGTCAGCAAGGCGAACGAGGTTTGTCAGGTGGAAGAATACCTGAAATCGCAGGGAGTGGAATACATTGAACTTGTTGTGGCTTCCTCTATCGGCGCCGATCTCGCCATGGCGTTTTTGACAAGCACAAAGCTGCCCGTTGGACACGTTTTCTTTGACGGCGGGCAGTTTGCACAAATCGGAAAAGGTATGCGCCGAATTATGACACCGTTTTTGTATTTGGCCATCAAGAGCCTGTATTGGTCGAAGGGCGGCACACTGAAAAAGATGCTGTGGTGTGATGATGACTCCATAAAGCCGTATTTTATAGCCGCAGGGAAAAATCTGACCTATACAAATTTGCGGCGGCAGATTTCGGACAGTTTGGAGGATAAGCCCTTTCCGTCACTTCCCGAAGAATTTCAAAGGCATATCTATTTCGAGTTTGGCAGCATAGAAGATCATTTCAAATACCGTCAGGCGGTGATGAAAGCCTATCCCTCCGGCAATTACCCCGTATTTGAGGGAGACAATCATATGCAATATCAGATACGTGATCCGAAGGGCTTTGCCGAAATGCTGATATATATCGCTGAGCATGACGGTATGCCGAAGCTGCCGTTTATCAGAAAGTGAGAAGCGCATATGAAATATAAAATTGAGAAAAACACCGTACAGGAAACGCTGATTATTCCGCTGTATTCCCGAAAGCTGTGCTCGGAGCTGTACCCGAACATCTATCAGGACGAAACAGCAGTGCGCCTTATTGATGAAATTGACTACGACTTTTCGGAAGCAGAGAAAAACTCCCGTGGCCTGATGCAGCGTTTCGGTTCACTGGAGGTTGCCATGCGGCAAAATGACCTTGCCTTTGAGGTACGGGACTATTTGAGAAATCACCCCAAAGCGGCGGTGGTCAATCTGGGCTGCGGTCTGGACAGCACAGGGAGAGCCTGCGACAACGGCAGCTGCAAAATCTACAATCTGGATTTTCCCGATGTCGTAGCCGTTCGCAACGAGCTTTTGCCCGCCGGGGAGCGTGAGGAAAATATCCCCTGCGATTTGAACGATACCGAATGGTTTGCAAAAATTGACGCTTCAAACGGTGCGGTTTTCTTTGCCTCCGGCGTGTTCTACTATTTTTTGACTGAGCAGGTCAAAGCATTGGTGCAAAAAATGGCAAACGCCTTCCCCGGCGGTGTGTTGGTATTTGATGCGGCGAACCGAACGGCGGTAAAGATGATTGCAAAAACATGGCTCAAAAGTGCAAAAATCAAGGATGTGGGCGCTTATTTCGCGGTTTCCGACGCTCCCCAAGAGATCAGTGCGTGGGATAGTCGCTTGCAGGTCACCAGCCGAGGCTATATGCTGGGCTACACCGATTTGAAAGACCCATCCGTCAGCGGCTTTTTCCGTTTTCTCTCCAGGGTCGGTGACGGAATGATGAAGATGCAGATTGTAAAGATCAGATTTGTAGACAGGAAATGAAATCGAGTAAAGAAAAACGGGCTCTTATTGCAGGTATGATCGGGTGCTTGCTCTATGTGATCGGCGACTTTTTGTTTGCGGCGACCGGGAAAACCCAAAGCACGGAATCCATCGAACTGATGGTCAAGGTTGTCTATCTCGATATGGCCACATGGCGCATGGTGGTCAGCATTATCTGCGGTGTTCTCGGGACGGCACTCTAACAGCGGATGGAAACAATGACAGCCTCTGCTATCATTTGGAGTTCAATCCAAAATTAAAAAAAACCTTCGGAAGCATTTCAGGTGGATCATCTTTCAAGTTCGGCCTATTCCAGCGTCAAGAAGATGTAAAATGGACAACTGGTGCCCCTATCAGCCTTTTGTGGAGACTCACCAGATCAGCACGGTACGAAATTGCTTCCTCATACCGACTGCGTCTTCAGATATCATCGAAAAAGGTGGGGTATCACTTGGTATGTTGCAGAATCTTGGATTACAGAATATTCAGATTCGTTTGTTGCCTGCGAGTACCATGTATAAGCATTATATTGATAATACTAAAATCAACCTACAATCGTTAAATCTCTAAGATTGAAAAACAATCATTTAACGATTGCACCTATAATTCAACGATTACCCTCAGCAGTTCAACGAATACTCGGCTTTTTAACGATTACAACGGCACAGAAAGCTACAATCCTCCTAAAACGCACAAAACCCCGCCGCAGAATTGCCTGCAGCGGGGTTCGTTTATGAGCCTGAACAGCCGAAAAGCCCTATTTCAAGCGGTTTTCGGGTATAGAAAAAGGCCACCGTAATTTTGATAGAAATCGTGCAAGGGGGGCAACTACGGTTTAGAGGGAGGTGCAATTCTCGATTTAGGGGGGGGCGCAGCACCATCTTGAAACGGTATTTTCACCTGAAAAATTGCGGCAAAACGGAAGTTATCTATTTTAATATTCCAAGAGCAATGCGTCGATTCAATTCCCAGAGAGCGGTCTTGTTGCTGTCGTATTGAAGTCGCGTGTGCGCTTCTGCATAAGTCAGCCAATTATATTCTGTATGCTCATGAGATAGCTGCAAAAATGCGCTTTCTACCCTCACTGCAAATGCGTACTCTGGAATTACGAAATATTCTTTACCCCATATTGCTTCTGCATTCTTAAAGCAGTTGGCCGGTATGCTGCAGCAGGTGTCGAGCTTGAAAAAATTACATGTCTTAGAAATCCCGGCTTCTTCAAAGGCTTCTCTTTTTGCCGACTCAATGATTGAAATATCATCCTCTTCTCCGCCGCCTGCTATGAATTGCCAAATGCCCATATCGCTTCTTCGAAACAAGCAGAATTGCACGTTGCCGTCCTGTATGTAATATGGAATAACCAAAATCTGATACCTTGCTCGCGCCATTATTTGCCTCCTCTTCTAATGCATTTTTTCAAACTAAATATAACATCATATAACATCAAAAAGCCGTAATTTTGATAGAAACCATTTATAGGGTGGTCGTTTTCGGTTAAAGGAAGGCATTGTTTTGATAACCGTCCAACCTTTTTCAAAAAATGACTTTATTGAATCAAAAGGCACCGTCGTGATTTATTATGGCAGAAAATCTCGATTCGAGAAAAAAGCGATAATCCGGATGTGATTTATTACTTTGGTATTCATCAGTTATGACTTTTTCCAGCCACTCTTTTCTTTTTATATTACTAATAAAGTCGTCATATCGTAATATGGTGATCAAGCCATTCGCTTCGGCTTTTATTATTTCATTATATGCATCAGGAATAAATTCGCAATTATCTATTGTTGTTTTTTCAGCTGATATAAAGGCATTGGGGATTTTTATATCCAATTTTTGATATGGTTCAATTTTGTTGCATGAATAAATATATCCTTTTATTCCCTTATATGTATCTTCCAAAGCATTCGGATAGTATTCCTCAAATCTTAATCTTCCGTCTTTTTTAAATCCGTATGAACCCCATTTATACCATAAACCGTTAAATATAAAATTGCCTTCTTTGCACACTTTTTCCACGGCGTTACTTAAATACACGAGAACATTTTCTCTTTTGTCCGAAAAATAAATAAGTGGGATGTTATGATTTGAAATTCTTGGTTCTAAAGTCTTGATTTTTTCTATTTGTGATGCGTGAAAATACATATTATCTCCTTTCAAATCTTTAATGTTAAGGCGCTTCTGAAATAGCCGAACATCCTTGCTTTGAGCGGTTTTGGGTTTAGCGGGCATTCTGTAATAAACTGAGATTTATTTGGAATAGCGTTTAAATACAGTTTTGTACTCGCCTTTAAAATATAAAGATTTGCCGTTTTTGCTCTCGCCGACAACCGACAAACCGAGATGCTCTAAAATTCTCTGAGATTTCAAATTTTCCTTTCGTGAGAACGCATCAACATATTTTGTTTGAACCGGAATGATTGTTGTTAAGTAATGATACAGCTCGGCGAATAAACCGCAGCCCTGATATTCTTTCTTGAATTGTATTTCTTCCATTCTGAAAGTTGTATCATTTACGAAATATTGAAAGAATCCACACAGTGTATTTTCGCAGAATATCAAAATCACACTGCGCTTTCCTTCTCGCCAAACAGACACTACGCTTTCCGACCAGATTTTAAAATCTGTATCATAAGAATTACCTGTTGGAGCAATATCGTTCATATTGCTTGACAAAATATCAAACATTTCATTTATGAATACGGGAATATCTTCGTTTTGCATTTGCTTGAATCTGAAACACATAGTATCCCTCCTCCATAAATTTCAATATAATTATTATATCATTAATGTTAAGAATAAAAGTTATACAGTTTGGTTTCACTATCGATAGCGCTTGCAATAGCAAAGCTGTCTTTAAAACTCAATCCGTTTGACAAATGATAAAATAAATTCACAATAAACATTAGACTGCAATTAGCCTCGATATAATCCGTCGGAGCAACAAAGATATTGTTATTTCGATTAAACTCTTTACATAGTTCTCCCGCACCCGTGGTGCATCCGGTGCATTAACAGTTTTATCCTTGATTTTCACTAAGCCTTGTAATTCTTCATAGCCGATATTATTCCGGCACTCATTCGGATAATAGACATTCTCTCCTAAAATCGGAACTATTATTTTTCCGTCGTCACCATGACATCCGATAATTAAATAGTCATAGTTAAAATTTTGTTTCCCGCTGAATATATCAAAGTAATCCTGCGGTCTGCCTATGTTGTACATAATTACAATGTACCCAAAATATTCAAGAACACTTCTGACGGCAAAGCTTTCCAAACCTATACCATTGCCGTTTAATATAAGCACTCTTTTCATATCCGTAACCTCTACAAAAATTCATTTTATCGAATTGATTATATCATAGAATGAAGCTCTTGACAATAATAATGAAAAAAGTCCACCGTAATTCTGTCAAAATTACGGTGGACTTATGGGGAAATCCCTTAACGACAAAAGAGCTTTTTGCTTATGTCAGAGAAACCGGCTTTGACTTTGTGAGAATTCCCGTGACATACAAGAACCATTTCAAAATGGAGCCGGGTTACGAGATCGACAAGGCGTGGCTTGACCGTGTTCAGCAGATAATCGATTACGCACTGGAATGTGATTTGAAGGTCATTATCAACATTCATCATGACTGTACGACAAGCGGAGATAACAAAATATGGTTTATCGCAGTTCTCGCCCATTACGATACGACAAGAGATATTCTCACGTCCTTGTGGTCGCAGATTGCAGAGCGTTTTAAGGATTATGACAACAATCTGATTTTTGAAACGCTTAACGAGCCTGCATATGCAAATACAAAGTATCAGGGTCACGGCAATGACGAGTCACGTTACGTTCTCGGCAGACTGAATATCGAAACGCTCAACGCCATCAGAGCAACGGGCGGAGAGAACGAGAACCGTTTTGTAATGCTCCCGACACACGGCGCCTGCAATAATTACGACACTAACTCGGCGTTCGTATTCCCCGACGATCCGCACGTTCTTGTCAGCGTTCACGGTTATGTCGAGACTGACAGCAAGTTCCACGACATAACGGTTTGGCATAATCTGTTTATGATTCAAAAATTCTTCCTCAACAAGGGCTACGGCACGGTTATCGGAGAGTTCGGCGAAATTATACATCCCGAGGATACCGAGGAAGGATTGCAGAAAATAGCCGCCGATTTCAAGCTCCAGGTGGAGGTCGCCGACAAATTCGGCGTTCCGAGCTGTTTTTGGGATGACGGCGGTGAACATCTCATCATAGACAGAAGAACGCTCACTCCATACTGCGCTCAGACGTTAGCCGCCCTTACGGGATATACGCAGGAATAATCGCTGCTGTAAAGAACCAAGACCGTATCAAACGGTAAAGGTCTGCGGCATCGGTTTTCTAAAGGGCTGCGATAACGCACGAATATATCCCGAACGAATGACATATCGCCTTACCGCTGTATGTGAGATATACGGCTTGCCGTATGATAGGTAATATCGCATATTCGGCTGTAAAATACTATACGGTTCTGTTCATAAAACAGAACCGTATTTTTCTTTTTCGCAATTATGTATATCGTTGCAAAAAGCAGTATGTTTTTTGCGTTACTCGTTTGCTTCTTTCTTTTTCGATCTTTTTTCCCTGATGGACTTCGGAACGATTCCGGCAAGAATACGGTTCAGCTTTTCCCATTCGGCTTCGGCTTTGACGGAGTCCTCCTCAAGGCGTTTCTCCATATCGTAATACATTATATTGCAGCCGCATTCGGGGCAATTCTGCTTAAGGTAAAATATGCTCAGTTTTTTTCCGCATTTCGGGCATTTGTTATCCATTTATATCTCTCCTTTTTCGGTTTCGAGTGAAGCAGTCTTTGACCTTTCTTCACGGCGAATCATCATTTCCTCTTGAATGGTGCGGAGCTTTTCTCCCTCAAGGTCATAGAATTTATACGGTATCAGCGAAAGCAGCGAAACAACGGGCGGAATTATCGTTACGAGCGCCCAAAGCCAGAAACGGGTATTGACCGTCGCACTCTCAACGAGCTGCAGCGAATTATCGGCAAGCTGTACGGTAACAAGACCTATGAGAGGCATAATTCCCGTTGCGACGGCGGTACACAGCGAGCCTGTGAGCTTGCTGATGAAGGTCAAAAGCGAGAACGCCATACCTTCATTTCTTTCGCCTGTTTTCCATTCCATATAGTCTACGGTGTCGCCGATCATTTTGGTGGGAACAACCATCTTTATGCTTGATATCGCACTGAAAATGAAGCCTTGAATCATAAGAAGCGGCACTATTACGATGGGTTGACGATAGAATTTAACGCCGATAAGGAATATGACCGAGGCGACCGCCGCTTTGAGAATACTTGTTCCGACAACTATCTGCTTTGATGTCATTCTGCGTTCGAGTATCGGCATAAGTGGGTAGGCGACAAAGCCCGAAACTGCGCCGGGTATACCGATTATCGTACCCCAGCTTGCGGCACCGAGAGAGAAAATATAGAAATACTGCGAAAATGTATCCGCGATTCCCTCAACGGTTGAAAGAATGCTTGAGCAGACAATGAGCAAAAGCGGCTTGTTCTTAAACATAAATCTGAAGCAGTCAAGAACCTTCGGCTCGTCGGAATTTTGTACCACACGTTCACGGCAGAAAAGACCTGATAACGAAAACAGTCCCATACCCAAGGTGCCGGCAACAATACCCATAACGAGAAAGAGTTTACGCATATTGAGTCCTATAACGCCCTTGTTGCTCAGGTCAATAAAGAGGGAGATTATCGGAGTGACAAGACCGCCGATGATGCTTGAAATGAAACGTGCGGATGTAATGGCGTTTGACCTGTCCACGGGGTTCGGAGATATTGCCGCAGAGAGTCCCCAAAACGGAATATCGCCTATTGTGTAGAAAAATTCCCAAACGAAATAGGTCAGGCACATATAGACTATCTTGGCTGCATTGGATTGAACACCGGAAAGAAACTCTGCGCCGCCGAAAAATACGACGGTGGCTATACCGAGCGGAATCGGAACAAACAGCAGGTACGGACGCAGCTTGCCGAGCCTTGTACGGGTGCGGTCAACAACCGTACCCATTATCGGGTCATTTAATGCGTCCCAAAAGCCCATAACGGTTATCATTGCGGTGACGGCTTCGCTCGGAATGCCGAAAACGGTGACAAGGAAGAAGGTCATCTGCATACGCACCATATTGTAGCCTATGACCTGACCGCCGTTCGCAATGCCGTAAAGCACTGTTTCCTTAACGCCGACATAGCGTTTTTCTTCAAGCATTTCGTTGTTTGACATACATTTTTCTCCTTATTGCTTGTTTCATTAAACGGCTTCGCTTTTCTCGCACTCGGCGATAAAGCTCTCCATTGCGGATTCATAAGCCGCAGGGTCGGTATAATAACTGCGTGCATGGACAGCGCCGTCCACTGTCAGTTTTTCCTTGCGTGTCGGACAAACCGCATAAAGCTCATCCTGCATAAACTGCGGAACGAAATCATCTGCCGCCCCGTGAATAAACAGCACGGGAAGCGATGAATTACTCACCGCTTTAACGGGTGACGCATCCCTGAAGTCGTAGCCGCATATCAGGCGGCAGATAAGATTACAGGTATGAAGCATCGGAAAATTCGGCAGGTGAAACGAGGTTTTAAGCTGATATGAAAATTCGTCCCATGCGCTCGTATAGGAGCAGTCGGCTATGACGCCCTTAACGGCAGGGTCGTTTATCTTGTTGCTCATCATAAGCACCGTAGCACCGCCCATGGAAACGCCGTACAGATAGATATTAAGCTCAGGGAACCGTTTTCTTGCGTATTCCAACCAAAGAAGCGTATCCTTCGATTCATGCGTTCCGTAGCCGAGGAATTTTCCGTCGCTCTCGCCGCAGCCTCTATGCTCCGGCATCAAAACGGTGTAGCCCTCCCGATAGAAATACGGCATAGCGAAACAGAATTCGCCGATGCCCGAGCTGTGCGCTCCGTGACAGGCAATAAGCAGCTTTCCATTGGTGTTCGGAGGCGTAATGACGCTTCCCCGCAGGATTTCACCGTTTGAGGCGGTAAGACTCAGCTTCTCAATCGGAAAATCGGCAAACGCTTTAAGCGCCGCATCTCTGTCCCTGTCGTAGTCGCTCTGCGGAGACTCGTTGCCTGCAATGAGTCTGCCGATAAATTTCGGCAAAGGAATCTGCTTGTACCAGATTATCTGATTAAATGTAAATCCGCAAATCAAAAGCAACAGTATGATAAGTACGCCGAGCAGTACGGCAAGTATTATCAAGGCTGTTTTCATTCTCTCACTCCCGTTAATCGGCTCCGAGGTTTGTATACTGAAAATTTTGCATACTGAATAATAAAACCCGATAAGCCGAATTATTTTAGTTTAAAACGCTGTATACAGTATAACCTATGGAGGAATAAAAAGCAAGATGTTTTGTATTGAATAAAAAAAGGTTATGTGATGTTACAATTGATAGCTCATAAAAGGCGTCTCACCAAAAGCAGCACAGACACTGCAAAATACATTTACGGCAACGGCGACAGCATTAACGAATGGGGTTACGACAACGGCAACAGAAACGGAGTCTACAAAAACACGGCAAACAATGTTAAGACTCTTGAGGTTACCTATGACAACAGCGGAGAGTTAATCCCTTTGTCGAAAAGATATGACGAGGGAAAAAACGACATTCGTTTCCAGCGCAAACTGCCCAACGTTCAGGAGAGCTTACGGAGAATGCGGCAGAGCGAGGATGTTTCCGAGGCTGTAAAGCACGCCGAAGCGCTTACGGAAAAGCTCCTTGAAATCATCAAGGCGGAACGGCTTAACGGAACGGAAACGAGCGGTCTTATCCCGCAGACAACAAAAATCGCAGACATTGTCCGAAAGTACAACGATTTCAACCGCACGGGGATTTCCAACAAGCAGCTTGCAAGCGACATTTTCGACATCTTCACAGACTATATGAACGGTGTCGGCAGCAGCGACACGCTTATAAACGTGCTTACGGATATGATAATGATGCGGGAGCTTAATTCCTTCGAGGTGTTCGGTGACGATGCCTTCAATGTCGTGCGCGGATATACCGAGGGCGGAAGGTTTTCGATAAGCGACGATACGGCAAGAGAGCTTATTGACACATACGGGAGTCTTGCGGAAGTCAACGCCGTTTTGAAGGACAACTACGGCTTTACCGTTGCAAGGGACTCCGACCGCAGAGCAAGGAACAGAACGCCGTGGGCGCCGACCGGTGCGGAGATACCCCCGGCAGTTTAACGATTACCTCAGCCATTTAACGATTACAACGGCATAGAAGTCCACGAACCCTATAAAACGCACGAAACCCCGCCGCAGAATTGCTCTGCAGCGGGGTTCGCTTATGTGCGGAATAGCCGAAAAGCCTTATTTCAAGCGGTTTTCGGGCATAGAAAAAGTCCACCGTAATTC
>OIYS01001624.1_pt1 | contig 10780 bp, 7 predicted proteins | sample 1588271 | NCBI WGS metagenome assembly OIYS01 (sample SAMN03283286) | human gut metagenome | biome: human-associated habitat; material: feces | host: Homo sapiens | place: Peru | collected 2012
TTAGAAAAAGAATTTTAAATACAGAAGAAAGAAAAAAATTTGATGCTCGTAACAAAAATAACTAGAAATAGTTATTTTTTTCTTGGCTATTTTTAATACATTTGCTATAATTATCTTAAGAATAGAGGTGGACATATTATGGTAGGACAAAATAATAATCAAGTTAATCAACAATTAACTAAGGAAGAACTTACTAAAACACAAGTCTTAAACTTAACAGATCTTGAAAATGTAGCAAAGTATGAGAAAAAAGTTAGTAAAAAACCAGCTCTTATATTAGCTGTTATAGGTATGCTATGTATTTTTTCTGGTTTCACTTATATGGGAATAGCAAACGTCATGAATAAAAGCCCTGAAACTGGTAAGTCAGCAGTATATAGAAAAGAAGTTCCAGAAGAGGATGACAATACTATAACATGTAATTATAGTCAATTAGGAAATGCTGATGGAACAGACATGGTTGTTAAAATGAAACTTAACTTAGAAGATGGTAAACTACAAAATTATGAAAAAACTATGACTGTAATGCCTACTGAAGGTAATGAAGCTGTAGGTATGCCAACAATTCAAGTATTATTACCAGCATATCAAGCCTTTGAACCAATGCTAATACCTGGTTATACAATAAAATCATTACCAGAAAAGACTGGATTTAAGACCGAAGTAAAAATAGATTTAACTCAACTTGATGTTACATTATTAACTGCTCATCAAGCAAATGTTTCAACTAAAGTTGAATTTAGTCTAAATGATACAAAATCAATGATAATGACGAAAGCCTCAACACTTGGATATCTTTGTCAATAAATAAAAATAAGCATCAACAATAAAAGTTGATGCTTTTATATATAAAATAAAAACTGCATCCAATTATGCAGCTTTTTGATTCTTTAATGCAGTTCTCTTTTCTCTAGTAGACATTCTAACTTTACTACCATCATCTAATCTAACAACTTGTAAATTTAGATTTTGTCTAGCCTTACTAGCATTTCTAGCATGAGATCTATTATTTTTAACATTACCGACTCTATTTGATACATTAACTGCCATGTTAACTCCTCCTTCGTCCTTTTTCTTTCTGCTTAATAACTTTAACATAAAAAAAATAGAAAGTCAAACAAAACCATAAGTTTTGTAAGTACTTTAATAGAATTATTAAAAAATAATTGTATTATACTAATAAATAGCCCCAATATTAATAAAATAGTCACTTTTATTTTTAGTTGACAATTTTTATGATAAAATAACATTAGAGGAGGTATTATTCATGTATATTCCATTATTTAATAAAACAAATTATACACTTTTATCTAGCCTTTTAAAGATAGACGATTTAATTAACTATGCTAAAAAAAATAATATCTCAAGTATATCCATAACTGATACTAATATGTATGGTACTATGGAATTTATCAAAAAATGTAAATCTGAAAATATAAAGCCAATAATAGGGCTTCATGCATTATTAGATTCATTTTCTATAGTATTATATGCTAAAAACTACAATGGTTATAAAAGTTTAATAAAATTATCGACTATTCAAAATGAACGACAATTAACTATAAATGATTTAAAAGATAATAATTGTGACTTAATAGGAATAGTACCTTATGAGTTTTTAAGTAGTTATGATGAATTACTAACTATATATAAAGACATCTATATAGGATATAAAAATAAAAAAGAACAAAGTGAGGCTTTATCAAAAACAAAAAATATAGTTTTCTTTAGAGAAATATTATATATAAATAAAAATGATTCTAAAATCCTACCTTATCTATATAGAATAAGAGATGGTAAAACAATAAGTGATGATATTATATATGATGTAGAAGGTCATGAATTAGTAATAGAAAATATAAATGATTTAACTGATAATGATGGCTTAGTAAATACTGAGAAAGTAGTAGCCTTATGTAATTTAGAATTTCCAAAACCAGAAAATCTACTTCCAATATATGAATGTGAAAATCCCCCTAAGTACCTATTTGAACTATGTAAAGCTGGTCTATCTAAGAGACTAAATGGAAAAATACCAGATACCTATAAAAATCGCTTAAGTTATGAATTAAAAACTATAAATGACATGGGCTTTGTAAATTATTTCTTAGTAGTATATGACTTTATAAAATATGCCAAGAAAGAAAAAATACTAGTTGGGCCTGGTAGGGGAAGTGCCGCTGGCTCCTTAGTAGCTTATTCTCTAGGTATAACTGATATAGATCCTATTAAATATGATCTCTTATTTGAAAGATTTTTAAACCCTGAACGAAAAACTATGCCTGATATAGATACTGATTTTCCAGATAATAAAAGAGATCAAGTAATTAACTATGTTATTAATAAGTATGGCAAAAATAGGGTATGCGGAATAGTTACATTTGGAACTATGAGTGCCAAACAAGTAATTAGAGATGTATCAAGAGTTTTAAATATTCCCATATATAAAGTTGATGGCTTATGTAAATTTATTCCAGGCTTTACTAAAGATAAGCTTCAAGACTTTTATAAGAAAAATGAATCATTCAGAGTAAGGATTGATAGTGATATAACACTAACTAAAATGTTTAATATTGCGACTAAACTAGAAGGATTTCCTAGACACACATCATCCCATGCAGCAGGAATAGTTATGTGTAAAGTTGATCTAGATGAAGTTATTCCATTAACTGTAGGTGATGATATATATTTATCAAGTTATACTATGGAATATCTTGAAGATTTAGGTTTACTAAAAATGGACTTTTTAGGACTAAAAAATCTAACCATCATTGATAATATTTTAAATGATATAAATGATCAAACAGGAGAAAATATTGAGTTTTCTAAAATACCATTAGATGATAAAGAAACTCTAGAAATTTTTAAGACAGCTAATACTAGCGGTATCTTTCAATTTGAATCTAGTGGCATGAGAAATTTTCTTCGTCGCTTAAAACCATCAACATTTGAAGATATATTTGCTGCTATAGCACTTTTTAGACCAGGTCCAGCTATAAATATAGATAGTTACATAAAAAGAAAAAATGGTGAAGAAAAAGTAACATACCTAGATCCGACATTAGAACCAATTCTAAGAAATACTTATGGTATCTTAATTTATCAAGAACAAATAATTCAACTTGCTAATATATATGCAAACTACTCATTAGGAGAAGCAGATATTCTAAGAAGAGCCATGAGTAAGAAAAAACTAGAATTACTAAAAAGTGAAGAAGAAAAGTTTATTGCTAAAAGTATAAACAATCATCATACAAGAGAATCAGCTAAACATATTTTTGACCAAGTGTTGAGTTTTGCTGGATATGGATTTAACAGATCTCACTCAGTTGCTTACTCCATTATTGCCTATAAAATGGCTTATTTAAAAGCTCATTATAAAACAATCTTCTTTGCCAATTTATTGACCAATGCAATAGGTAGTGAAACAAAGACCTATGAATATATAATAGAAGCTAGATCAAATAAAATAGAAATAGAAAAGCCAACTATCAATGAGAGCGATACTAGATATATAGTTAAAGATAATAAAATAATTTATCCACTATCAAATATAAAATCAATTGGAGCAGCAATCTGTCAAACTATAAAAAAAGCTAAAGAAGGTGGCTCCTTCACAGATATTTATGATTGCTTTAGTAGACTATATATTGCTGGAGTAGGTAAAAAATCAATAGAAACACTTATTCTAGCAAATGTTTTTAGAGAATTTAATTACAATAGAAAAACCCTAATATATAATCTTGATAATTTATTTAACTATGCCTTTTTAACAAAAGATATAGATCCATCACTAGTTATAAAACCAGACATAGAGTATCAAGAAGAATATAAAACTAATTACATTTTAGAAAAAGAAAAAGAAGTATTTGGCTTTTATCTATCAGCGCATCCAACAACTATCTATATAAAAGAAAACCCTTATTGTATAAAACTAAATGAAGTTGAAAAATATTTTTCAAAGAAAGTAGATACTCTAATTCTTATTGATAAAATGAAAATAATTAATACCAAGAAAAATGATAAAATGGCTTTTGTTACTGGTAGTGATGAAACATCTACCATGGAATATGTTCTATTCCCAAGAGTATATAATGAAAATGTAGATATAAGATCAGGAGATGTTATTAAAGTAAGAGGAACTGTGGAAAGAAGACAGAATGAATATCAAATAGTAGTCGAAAAAATAAAGAAGTTGTCAGGAGAAGATTATGAAGAAGAATAAAGAGCAGGCATATAAAGTAACTTGTATAATTTTAATTATTGATCAAATATTAAAAAATATTGTAAAAACAAAGATGCCACTAAATCAAGAAATAGTATTAATAAAAAACTTTTTCTCTATCAATTACTTAAAAAATACAGGAGCAGCCTTTTCTATTTTGACTAATCAAACTCTTATTTTAATAATAATAAGTTTCATAATAATTTTTGTTTTAGATAGGTTTCTCACAAAAGAAAAGAATTTAAATAATCTTTCAGTAATATCAATCGGCTTAATCCTAGGAGGGATTTTTGGTAACTTACTTGATAGAATACTTTATAAGGGTGTTATAGATTATCTATCTTTTAGAATCTTTTCATATAACTTTCCTGTCTTTAACTTTGCTGATATGGCTATAACGATAGGAACATTTTTACTACTATTTAACATGGTTAAAGAAGATATACAGAATAAAAAACTTGACAAGAAAGGTGTTAAGTAGTAGTATACAAACAATATAAATTAATTTGTATAAAAAGCTGTATTTTGTACAATTCACGGAAAAAAACATATCATTTCGCGTAAAAATACACTTTTTTATAAATACTCTGCTAGAATAACAGCTATTGCTTTTTAAATAAAATTGAATGGGGGAATATTATGGGTTATGTTGGAACGTTAGAGACGTTAAAATCTGATTTAAAAAATAAAACCAGTCATAGTGTAAATTATTTGCTAAGCAATGAAATAGATAAAACACTATCAGAAAAAGGGATTAAAATAAGAAAGCTTTTTTCACCAGCCTTAAGAATAATATATTTAACACAAACACCATACAAATTGAAAAAAGATAAGGAAAAAAGGCAAAAAATTAAGACTTCATCTAAAAATGTTGGAAAAATATTTGTTGTTAATCATCGACAAGCAGATGATATTGTTTTAGCAGCAAATGCCATTGGTGAAAGTGGATATGTTGTTTTTGGAAATAAATATTTAGCCCTAGAAACATTAAATGGATTAGGATTATGGGCGAATGGTATGATCCTGTTAGACCGAGAAAACAAAGAAAGCAGGAAGGCAACCTATGAAAAAATTAAGTATGTTTTAAGCCATGGTGGTAATATTATACTTTTTCCAGAGGGATATTGGAATTTAGATGATGATGGTGAAAAAGACGAATGTCATAAAGCCGATGCACATAATTCGGAAAATTGGCTAATTCAGGATATAAATATAGGAGCTATACGTGCCGCACAGGAAACGAAGGCTCCAATAATACCATGTGTACTTCACTATGATGAATGCAATTCAAAAATGTGCTATTCTAAAAAATCATCTCCAATATATGTCTCACCGTCAGATGATATTTTTGCAAAAAAAGATGAAGTAGTGGAGGCAATGCAGACAGCATATTATGATTTAATGGAAAGACACTCATCTTACAGAAGAAATCTATTAGAGTCCCAGAAATCATTAAAAGAACAATGGAAGGAATTAAAAGAAGAATTAGTAAGAGCCTGTGATATACCATCATGTGGTTATAAATTAGATTTGAAAGATGAAAAAAGAATAGGCAAAGCCAAAGTTGCTAATCCAGTGATAACTCAAAAAGAAGTGTATGAAAAGGTAAAGATATTACGTAAATAAAATAGTGGTAAAATATAAGGAAAGGTGGCCAATTATGGAAAAAGAAAAAGCCGCAAAAATAAAGAGATTACCAAGTATAGAACAACCATGGTTAAAGTACTATGATGGTGAATTTAAAAAAGAAGATATTCCAGATATGTCAATATATCAATTTGCAAAAGAGTATATCAAAGAAAAAGAAAATCAAACAGCTCTTGATGTAAGAATGGGAAAGAATGATTTTAAAAGAGGTATAAAGACCCCTTATAAAACATTATTTGACAGAATAGAGACAAGCGCCAAATCATCTAAATTAATAGATATTAAAACAGATGAAATAGTGCCAATCATATTACCAAATATTCCAGAAGCAAGAGTTATGATGTATTCTAATAGTATATTAGGTGCGACATCATATCCAATGTCACCTTTTATAGCACCTAATCAATTAGATTCAATCATAAGAGAAAATGAAATTAAAAATTTGGTAATATTTACACCATTCTATGAAAGATATAAGAATGTTTTAGAAAATGCTAATCTTTCAAGTATAATTACAGTTGATGGCACTGAGTCACTTCCATTTATCTTAAGGAAATTAGCAAAAAGACAAGTTCCAAAGGTAACTGGTGAAAATATAATACCATGGGAAGAATATATGTCATTTTCAAAATCATTACTATCTTCACCTGAACCATATTATAGAGATGGTCATATAGCTACCATAATAGGAACTAGTGGTACAACAGGTACACCTAAAGGCGTAATGCTAACCGATAAAAACGTAAATGCTGTAGCAGTTACATACATAAATAGTAAAATACTTGAAGGAACATTTTGTGATGCACTAATTCCATCGATTTCATATGGCTTATCAATGATGCATTATGAAACTGCAAAAGGTAATAAAACATATTTAATACCAGAATTGGTATCTAACAATATTGATAAAGTAATGATGGCTCTAAAACCCGATAGTTTTGCCGGTGGACCAATCCATGCAATAAATCTACTTAGAAGTAAGGATTATCAAGAAGGTAAGGTTCCACATGTAAAAGAGTTTGCAAGTGGTGGAGCAACATTACCAAAAGAGGTAGAAAAAGAATTAAATGGTGTATCAGAAGGTTATTCTGAAAATGGCGTATACAATCCAAGAATAGTTGTTAGACCAGGATATGGATTAACTGAAAATGTAGCCTTAGGTAGCTATAACAAACCAGGAGCATATAGTTTTGGCAGTATAGGTATTCCTTTTCCATATGAAAATGTAGGAATATTTAAACCTGGTACTGATGAAGAATTGACATATAATGAACTTGGTGAAATATGTATAAGCGGTCCATGTGTTATGGCAGGATACTTAAATAATGAGGAAGAAACTAATGAAGTAATAAAATATCATGCTGATGGAGAAAGATGGATTCATACAAAGGATATAGGTTATATGACTCCAGATGGACATCTATACCATGTTGATAGAATAAAAAATATATTTATGAGGAGTGGATTCAATGTCCATCCATCTAAAATAACTGAGTTTATAGATTGCCTACCAGATGTTAAAGAAAGTATTGTAGTAGGTGTAGAACATCCAGATGAGCAATGTGTTCCAGTAGCTTTCATTGTTCCAGAAAATAATGGAAAGTCAATCGAAGAAATAGAAGAAAATGTAAAAAAAGAATGTTCTGAATCTTTAGAAGCATGTTCAGTACCATATGATTACGTATTTGTAGATCAACTACCAATTAACTTAGGCGGTAAAATAGATAAAAACAAAATACTACAAAAGGCTAATATAGACTTTACAAAGAGTTCTAAAGTTCCAAGTAAGAGTATAACTATAGAGTAGATAATTATTTAAAAGGTTATCTACTTTTTAGTTTATTAGTAGAATACTAGTCACGTAATCTAACTAATATGAATATACTTTAAATTTTTTTAATCTTATGTTATACTTTCGTCAAGAAGGGTAGTGAAGCATATGTACAATTTGTATATTCCACTTTGCGGATTAGTTCTAAGCATAATACTATTAATCTTATATAGATTAAAAGTAAATAAAATAATAGAAGAAAACAAATTTTATTATGGAATGATTATAAATAGTGTGATAATAGTTTCATCGTGTATAATAGCAATATATTTATTATACACAAATCAAAATATGCTAAATATAGTAAAGATTGCTAATAAAATAGAGTGTTATTCTATATTTAACTATTTTTCCAACTTACTAATGTACATACTGTATATTTCTAATAATAGAAAAAAGAAGTTCTTAACGGAATATATAGTAATAAATATAATTATGTTTATATTGATATTTGCATTACCAGTATCACTAAAGGTAACAAGTGACCTAACATATATGGTTTCAGTTGGGCCATCCGTAAATATCACAATGATTTCTGGATTTATAGTTCTTGTATTAACCTTTATATTGTCAATTAAAAATATTAAGCGGCTAAAAGAAAAAACAATACCAATTATATTATTACTAATTTTTATTGTTTTTATTGCCTTTATGAGATACATCAAACCAGAGTTTATATGTCTAGAGTTTTTAGCTACTGTAGTACTTTTAATAATGTACTTTACAATTGAAAATCCAGATATGAAGATGATAGAACAATTAGAATTAGCTAAAGAACAAGCTGAGAAGGCAAATCACGCTAAGACTGAATTTTTATCTAGCATGTCTCATGAAATAAGAACCCCACTTAATGCTATTGTAGGTTTTAGTGATTTTATAATGAATGCCGACAATCTAGACGAGGCTAAAGAAAATGCTAAAGACATCATAAATGCTTCTAATACTTTGCTTGAAATAGTTAATGGCATCTTAGATATATCTAAAATAGAATCTGGTAAACTAGAAATAATTAACTCTAGGTATAAAGCCTATGATACTTTTGAGAGCCTTGCTAAATTAATAATGCCAAAGATGCAAGAAAAGGGGCTAGACTTTACTTACTATATAGCTAAAGACATTCCAGATACTTTATATGGAGATCATGCCAATATTAAAAAAGTTGTTACCAATTTATTGAGTAATGCGGCTAAATATACAGAAAAAGGATTTGTTAGATATGAAGTAAATTGTGTGAATGATAAAGATTCCACAAAACTAATCATCTCAGTAGAAGACTCTGGAAGAGGAATAAAAAAAGGAAATATAGACAAGCTATTTAATAAATTTGAACGTCTAGATGAAGACAGAAACACCACCATAGAGGGAACTGGACTAGGTCTTGCTATTACGAAGCAGTTAGTGGAGTTAATGAATGGGAAAATTGTAGTACATACGATATATGGAAAAGGATCTAAATTTACAATTATATTAAATCAAAAAATAACAGACAGTATAAAAGAAGAAAAAATATCAAGTCAAAATATAGATAATACATCCCTAAAAAATCTTAAAATTTTGACAGTAGATGATAATCCTCTGAATCTAAAAGTTACTAAAAAAATATTAAATAGATTAGGCATTAACAATGTTGAATGTTTAGAAAGTGGCTTTTCATGTATTGATAAAATAGAATCGGGTAAATATTATGACTTAATCTTATTAGATGACATGATGCCTAAAATGAATGGTAGTGAAACTTTAGCCAGGCTAAAAAAAATACCAGGATTTAATTCTATTACCATTGCCCTAACAGCTAATGCTTTAACTGGAATGAGAGAAAAGTATTTAAGCAATGGTTTTAATGGCTACCTATCAAAGCCAATTGATAAAGAAGCCCTAATTAAAGAGTTAAAGAAAACACTTATAGAATCAAATTATATTTTTACTGATACTAAAGAAACTGTAAATGACAAAGAAGAAGTAGAAGAACTTGTTGTTGATGAAAAAAGTAATGACTATGATCTTTCGTATTTAAAAAAGAATAACATTGATATTGATAGATCTATAGAGTTGTTAGGAGATGTTGAAACATATAATGAGACATTAAAAGATTTTATGAGTAAACTCCAAGAACGTTTTGAAAAACTACAGGAATATATAAAAGAATCAAACATGCCTGATTATGCTATATCCATTCATGGATTAAAAAGTGATTGCAAATACTTAGGTTTTACAGCTTTAGCAAACATTGCCTATGAGCATGAAATAAAAAGTAAAGAAGATGATTTAAATTTTGTAGCTAATCACTTTCAAGAATTAGTAACAGAAAAAGATAAAATTTCAACTATTGCAGAACAATACTTGTCAAAAATATAAATTTAATTAAGGGGGAAATTATGATTATATCTGATAGCTCAAATATTAGAATAGATACTTATCTAGCTGACTACTTATCATTATCAAGAAGTAAAGTGCAAAAATTAATAAAAAATAAGTTAGTTACAGTGAATGGAAAAATTGTTAGTGCTAATTATATAGTTAAAGAAGAAGATGAAATATTAGTAAATGATGATCTAAATTATGAAATAAATATTGAACCAGAAAATATTCCTTTAGATATAGTTTATGAAGATGATGATTTATTAGTTATAAATAAGGAAAGTGGTATGGTAGTACATCCAGCTCCAGGTCATTATGAAAAAACTCTTGTTAATGCCTTACTATATAGATTTGATTTACAAGGTGGTGAAAAAACAAGGCCTGGAATTGTTCATAGATTAGATAAGGATACTTCAGGCTTAATGTTAGTTGCTAAAAATGAATTTACCCATGAAAAACTATCCAAAATGATAGGAAATAAAGAAGTAGAAAGACATTACCTAGCTATTGTTGATGGTGTTATAAAAAACACATCAGGTACAATTGATGCCCCTATAGGTAGAGATCAAAATAATAGACAGAAAATGTCAGTAACAGATATAAACTCTAAAAATGCTATTACTCATTTTAATGTCCTTGAAAGATTTAAAAACAATACTTTAATTGAATGTATTTTAGAAACTGGTAGAACTCATCAAATTCGTGTTCATTTTGCATAT
>OIYS01001625.1_pt1 | contig 10775 bp, 7 predicted proteins | sample 1588271 | NCBI WGS metagenome assembly OIYS01 (sample SAMN03283286) | human gut metagenome | biome: human-associated habitat; material: feces | host: Homo sapiens | place: Peru | collected 2012
GTCAGGCGATGCCTTCCTGATTAAAATTAAGATTTTAATCAGGAAATAGTATTAATCAGGAAATAGTATCAGTGTATCAGGAAGCCCCGCAGAGTTCGCCGCTCGCAAACGGCAAAACAACATCCGGCTGCCGCACGACAGCCGGATGTTATGCTTATTTTGTATCCCGCGGGGGATTTTTCGGCTTTCCCGCTTTGTGTCGGTACTCGCCCTTGGCGTCGAAATTCGCCATGGCGATCAGGTTGATGGCGATGGTGCCGATCAGCAGAAGGACTGCTTCCCATATCAGACAGTTCACCGCGCTCCACACCATGTCCATCGAATCCATACTGCCGTAACCGGCGGTGACGATGGCCATGATAACGGTGAGGATCAGCCCCAGCCCACCGAGGATCATCCCCGCGATCCGCTGGGTAAATCGCCATGCGCGGACGCTGCCCATGCCGAAATAGCAGCGGTAGCCGAAGTAGTAGTTGGCCTCCTTCGGCGCGAGAAACAGATACGCCAGTCCAAGGATCAGCGCGATGACCGGGCCGATCATCACGGCGACGCGGCACACGCCCACCAGACTGCCGAAAACCTTGCTCAGGTCAGGCAGCAGCGAGGCAGGGTCAAAGCCGTCCATCACGCTTTTGATGGAGGCAATGTCCAGGGTGCTTTCCGTGGCGGCGGTGATTTCAGTTGGGATCGTGCTCATTATTTTTCCTCCAGGAATTTGCTGATCTCCCGCATAAAGCTGCCCGCATCCTGGAACCGGTGGTAGATGGAGGCAAAGCGGATGTAGGCCACCTCGTCCAGAGGCTTCAGACGCTCCATGACCATCTCGCCGATCTTGTCGGTGCTGATCTCCCGCTCCAGCGTGTTCTGGATGGTCTGCTCGATCTCGGTGGTGATGCGGTCGAGGTCAGTGACGTCCACTTTCCGCTTGTCAAAGGCGCGGATCATGGAATTGAGAATTTTGTTGCGGTCAAAGTTCTGGCGGGAGCCGTCCCGCTTCACAACGATGATGGGCAGGCTTTCCACGATCTCATAGGTGGTGAACCGGCGCTGGCAGCCCATACACTCCCGGCGGCGGCGGATGCTCAGGCCGTCCTCCGAGTGGCGGGAATCGACGACCTTGCTTTCCTGATCGCCGCAAAACGGACATTTCATGGGAAAAACACTCCCTTCCCCAATACTATTCCTGACATTATAGCAGATGTTGGCAGAACTGTCCAGTTTTTTTTCACCGGCGGGGTTCGACGGGATTCGCTGTTGCCTTTTGCGCCGGTTTCGGTTAAAATGGGGGCACTACATCTACCTGAAAAGGAGAACCTTATGTCTAAAAAGCTGCTGTTTGCCCTGTGGGGCGGTCTGTTTATTTTGTGCGCGGGGCTGGGATTTATCCCCGGCTTTTCTCAGAATGTCAGCGCGGGAGCGCAGGCTGTGCTGACGGTGCTGGCTGTGGCATTTTTCGCGCCGCCCGCGTGCCTGATTTACGGCGCGAAAAAGGAGAAGGACGCACGCACACTGAAGCTGGTGCGCGGCATTTCGCTGCTGTCGCTGGGGCTGACGCTGCTGGCGCTGGTGCTGAACGTGCTGTCCGCCATGGGGACGGTGACCATGGGAAACGTGTTGTTCGCCGTGCTGATCGTGGTGTCCAGCCCCATGGTCTGCAGCGGCTATTGGGCGCTGAGCCTGTTCCTGTGGGCGTGTCTTCTGATCGTCAGCCACTCGCTGCTGAGGAAGAATTTTAACTGAATCTTTACTACATCTTGTGTATATAAGCGGAAGAAAACCACTACCTGTAGTGCGTTAACTCAAAAGAGGTAAAACGTCGAAAAATGGCTGTGCTATATTCCCAAACGGATAAGGGAACCTCTGATACAAACGGCAGATCGTTGACAGCTGGTTGAATACTATCCGCAGCCAAGCCGGCGATGATTTTTCGGGGGTTCCGGGAGGAAACTCTGAAAAAAGTCGGGAGGGTTTGGTATGATAAGAAGGTTGGTAGCCAGAGGGTTGCTGTCAGTTGTATTGGCGGCAGCTCTTTTTTCGTTGTTCCGACTTCCCGCCGGAGCGGCGACGGTGTATCAGGAGATCACCGGCATGGAGGAACTGACCAGCGGGCAATACGTGCTGGTGACGCCCTTTGGCGACGCGCCGGGTATCCTGCTGGGAGAAGATTTTGTGATTTCCGCCACGAAACCCACCTTCACCGGCGACACGGTTGCCGCCGGTGCGGAATGGAACCTGACGGTGACGGAGAACGGGGTCATTCTGACGGACGCTCACGGCGTGTCCGCCGCACCCCTGGAAGGCGACAGAAACGGCATCGCCGCCGGGACGTATGAATGGCAGGTTCTCTGGGATGGCGAATATTTTTCCTTTCATGGCTGCAACGGAAGCGAGCCGGTGACGCTGGTCTCCGATACGCTTCGTGAGAAAGACTTCCTTGCATGCAGGGACGTCGATATTGAGGAAGCACCGGACTCCTACGTCAGCATCTTTACGCTGTACCGGCGCATGGAGGTGCAGGACGACCCGGAGCCGGAGGAGCTGGAGGAGCCGGGAGAAGTGGTGGAAACGTCGCCCAGTGTGACCGTTTTGCCCGAGGGCGGCACGATCCGCGCCGGGGAGGAAATTACCCTGACCTGCGAGGACGAAAGCGCCGACATTTATTACGCAGTCTCCGCAGACGGGGTGAATTACCAGCCCGATGCGCTGTATGCCGGGCCAATTTGCTTTGAAAAGGACTTCGGAACGGCGTATCTCAAGACATATTCCATCGCCGGGGGCTGCGAACCCGGGGAAGTGACCCGGGTCATTTTCACGGAAGAATTTGACCTTGACTGGAATCTGTACTTCGGTCAGCTCCACGCCCACACCGATATTTCCAACGGCGCCGGGAGCGTGGAGGAAGCGTTCCAATATGCGTCGCAGGTGGATGGTCTGGACTTTTTCGCCGTGACCGACCACAGCGATTCCTTTGACAACGCTGATATGGGCGCCATCGACGCGGATGGCGCGGACATCAGCGCTGACTGGGCGGCTGGGAAGCAGGCGGCCGCTTCCGTGACCAACGGGGATTTTGTGGGGCTTTTCGGCTTTGAGATGACATGGCCTGAAGATAAGCAGCTGGGGCATATCTCCACCTTCAATACCCCCGGCTGGCAGACCCGGGATCAGGCGGATTTTGAAAATGTGCCCACAGCACTGGAAAATTACTATAAGGCGCTGGCTTCCGTCCCCGGTTCCGTCAGCCAGTTCAACCATCCGGATACCGTTCATGGGGATTTTGAGCGGTTCGACCACTACAGCCCCCAATATGACGCGGTAGTCTCCCTGCTGGAAGTGGCCGGGGAAGACGGCGTGGTGGACTGCGAGTATTATGATCTGGCGCTGGACAAGGGCTGGCACGTCGCGCCCACCAACAACCAGAATAACCACAACGGGCAGTGGGGCGACGCCAGCGAAGCGCGGACTGTGGTACTGGCGAAAAGTCTGACGGAGGAAGCGCTGTACGCTGCCATGAAGGACCGCCGGGTCTACGCCACGCAGGACAGTGACCTTGCCATTTATTATGAGCTGAACGGTACGGTCATGGGCAGCATCCTCCCCAAATCGGAGAAAGCGGAAATCACCGTTTTCTTGAGCGACCCCACGGATGAGGCCATCGGCAATGTGGAGGTGGTGACGGACGGCGGGGCAGTGCTTGTGAGCGAGTATGTCGAAACGCCTTCGCAGGTGCTGGAACTGCCCGCCTCCGGCGGACGCAGCTACTACTATCTCCGTATCACCCAGCCGGATGGGGACGTGGCCGTGACCGCGCCCGTGTGGATGGACGGGTATGACGATATCGGCATCGGGAGCTTCACGTCGGATACCCTCACCCCTGCCCGGGACGAGGAGATCGGGCTGACGGTGGAGCTGTACAATGACGAGCCGGTGGATTTTGCTGTGAAATCCCTGTCGCTTTATGCCGACGGAAAAGAGGTTTGCGCCGTCTCCGACCCGGGAACAGCGGCGGGCATGGGGACGCTGAGCCATACCTTTTCTTACGCCCATCGGGAGTATGGCATGACGGAGTTCCGGGTCGAAGCGGTTGGCAGCGTAAACGGGGAAAAGCGCACCTACGAAAAAACGCTGAGCCTGAGCTTCCATGTCCCGGAGCAGGTGAAGCGTATCGCCGTGGACGCTTCCCACGGCAATTCCGGCGTTGATAAGCTGAACCGGCTGAAAGCTATCGCCGCCAAGGTCAATATAGCAGTGGATATTCTGGACGGCGAGCTGCCCGAAAACAGCGACCTCCTGCTGATAACCGCCCCGGCGGAGGCATTTGATGAGGAATTTGTGGAGAATGTCAGATCGTTTGCCGAAAACGGCGGCACAGTCATTCTCTGCGGTCAGTCGGATTTGGGCGACCTGAGCGGCCTGCACACCTCCGGCGAGCTGAACAGGCTGCTGGAAGCCATGGGCGCGACGGTGCGCCTGAACGACGACACCGCGTGGGACGAGGAAAACAATAGCGGTACGCCAGACGCGGTATCCGCCAATGTGTTCAACCCTGGCGGCGATTTGACAAAATCTCTGAAACCCGAGCAGACCTACACCCAGCGCGCCGGCTGCACCGTAAATCCGGGAAGCGGGACTTGGCTGGTGAAAGGGCGCAGCACCACCCACGGCGTGGACGCAGACGGCGACGGACAGGACACCGGTGAAAACGCGGTGCTGCTTGCCTGTGAGGAACTGGCAAACGGCGGCAAAGTGTACGTCAGCGGCGGACTATTTCTGGCGGACGACGCCATGAAAGAACCGGACAATATCTGGAAACCCGTCAGCGGGAATCAGAGAATCGTGGAAGCGCTGCTGAAAATTGAGCGGGCGGCGTGTCCAGAGCTGGTCACCATCGGCGAAATGCGTTCCGGCAAGGCCGGGGAGATATACCACATTCGCGGCTGGGCGACCTCCGGAACGTCCCATCCCGGCAACACTTTCTCCAAAACCATTTACCTACAGGACGATACCGGCGGCGTAGCGCTGGTGCCGTTCACAGGGGAAAACATCGAGGTCGGAACGCCCATAGAGGTGGTCGGGCGGAAGGAAATCCGCGGCGGCAACGTGGTGCTGAAGATTATCGACTACGATAAGAAGCTGGACGAACCGCTTTACAACTACACACCGAAAACCACCCCGAACGAGGACGCCATGGATTACGATACCAACGGCGGCCGCCTGATGCAGGTGGAGGGCAAGGTGACGAAGGTGACCTATGCTGTCGGCGGCGAGGAGGTCTCCCGTATCACCCTGAAGGACGGCGACGGCGACTTCGCGGAAATTCTGATCGAGGACGGCATTGTGTCCGGCGCGGACTGGGTGAACGATCTTGCTTCTCGGGTGAAGAAGGGCCGCACCGTGCGGGCGATCGGCATTCTCCATCTGGACAGCGACGGCACGCCGGTTCTCCGGGTGCGCAACTGCGACGAGGTGGTCTACGTGCCGCCCGTCCCGGTTTCTCTGGGTTCCCGCAGGAATCCCCGCACCGGCGATTTGATCTGGATCGCCGTCGGGGTGATGGTTCTGTCCGGAATCGGGCTTGCGGTGCTGTTGAATAAGAAGAAACGGTAAAAATAGTGCCGGGGGCGGTCAGCCCCCGGCATTCTTAATATTTAAATGTGTATGTACTGCTTATACGAGTTTTTAATAAAACGCTTAAAAGCGTTTTATTAGGCCGCAGGATTGCGGCCAGCGGCCACTGCCGCTAAAAAACGAAGTCAATACATTTCTTACCGCCGCCCAGGCGGTCTGCCGTGTAACGGCAGAATAAAATGATGAAATCATTTTATTAAGAAATAGTATTATTCAGCCTGTCCGCCTTGCAGAACAGGACAAATCCGATGGCGAAGATGACGACCAGCGTACCCACGGCGATGTTTTCGTTTTGCAGCTCCAGCCCGAAGACATGGAACGACTGCCCGTCGGTGAGCTGGCTGACCGCGGCGATCAGGGTCGTACCAAGGAAGGACGCACCCTTGCCGCAGATGTCCATGAGACCAAAGTATTCGCCGCTGCGCTCCGCCGGGATGATTTTCCCGAGGTAGCTGCGGCTCAGCGCCTGAATGCCGCCCTGAAACATACCCACCAGAACCGCCAGTACCCAGAACTGCCACTGGGACACAAGAAATACCGCGAACAGGGTAATGCCGGTGTAGCAGAGGATGCAGATCTTAATGAGCAGCCCCGTATCGTACTTGGCGGAGAACCGGCCGAAGGCGATGGAGCAGGGGAAGGCCACGAACTGAGTCAGCAGCAGCGCCAGCAGCAGCCCGATGGGGTCCAGACCCAGAGCAGTGCCGTAGGCCGTGGCCATGTCGATGATGGTGTAAACGCCGTCGATGAAGAAGAAAAAGGCCAGCAGGTACAGGAAAATATGCTTCTGCTGCCGAACCTCCCGGAAGGTGTCTCTCAACCGACGGAAGGTGGAAGAAACGGGATTGCCGCCGTGCTCCACGAAGGCGGTCTGGCGGTAACGCTTCAGCAGCGGCTGGGTGCATACGAACCACCACACGGCGGTAATGAGGAAGGAAACGACCATGGCCGTTCCCGTGCCAATGCCGATTTTGCCGCCGAACAGCACCAGAAGCAGGCAAAGAATGAAGGGAATCACGGAGCCGATGTAGCCGTAGGCGTAGCCCATGGAGGATACCGTGTCCATCCGCTCGTCAGTGGTGACCTCCGGGAGCATGGCATCGTAGAACACCAGACTGGAGGAATACCCCACCTTGGCCAGAACGAACACCACCAGAAATGCCAGCCATCCCGCAGTCACGCCCATGGCGGCGCAGCCGAGAACGCCCAGCAGCATACAGGCCATGAAAATCGGCTTCTTGAAGCCCCGGTGGTCAGCCAGCGTGCCGCAGATGGGGCCGATGACGGCCACCAGCAGCGTGGAGACGGAACCGGCGTAGCCCCAATAGGACAAATACAATGACTCGTTCAGCCCGCCGGTAGTCGCCAGATCGTTGAAATAAATGGGAATCAGAGTCGAAACCAGCAGGATGAACGCGGAATTGCCGATGTCATAGAGAATCCAGCTCCGCTCCAATGCGGTGAGTTTGATTTTTTTCACTTCTACCACTCCTTAAATTTTAGCCGAAGGCCGGGGCAAAATCCTGCCCCAGAGGCTCGCCGGTGCGCATGTGCTCGTCCAGCTGGCTGAGCAGTCCGGGATAGCGCTTGAGCGCGCGGTTGTACAGCACCAGCATTTCACTGTCCATCCACAGCCAGCGGTCGCTCCCCTGCTCCGGCATGAGCTGATCCTCAATGGCCGGGCTGCGGGTCAGGCGCAGCAGGCGCTGGACGCGCTTGCGGTTCTCGCCCACCAGAAACCGGGTGGCGCGGGCCATGTTGCGGACGCAGGCGTTGATGTTCGCCGGGGTGGCGGGGGGATAAAAGAGGGCAACCGTGACGCACTCTCCCCGGGTCAGGCGCATGTGGGCGCTGCCGTCGTAGGTGTGGGGCAGGACGACGCCGTCGGCTTCCAGCAGATACCGGTCGAATTCCGATTCCAGCTCCACATGGCGGGCGCTGCCGTCGGCTTCCTTTTTTTCCACATAGGGGTGGCACAGGGAATCCAGACAGTAATGCCCCAGCAGCCCCAGAAGATAGACCCGCCCGGCCTCGCTGCCCGCCTGCGCGCAGACCCGGGCGAAGAATTCCTGCCCGGACTGGGCGTGGAAGACGCCGCCCAGCTGTCCCGTGGCGGTTTTGATCAGGGGGTTATAGTAAAAGAAAATATCCGGCCCGTGCAGACCCATATCGTAAAGCCGCCGGAACCGCTGGATGCTTCGGCGGTCGTTGGGGCTCATCCCGGAAAGCAGCTGCTTTCCGAAGCGGTAATGGGCGTAATTTGCTGGCATGATCGGTCACCTCGTTGTTTTTTCTCACGTTTTCTCATTCTACATGATAATTCGGCAAAAGAGAAGCACTTTTTTCAAAATTCCACTTCAAATTTCTGTAAAGCCGGGGCGTTGCAATGCCAGCGGCACCGTGGTATAATGAACAAAATTACCATTTTTCGAGGTGCGATATGGAAACACGCAAGCTTTATTATGAAGATTCTCACCTTTCCCGCTTTACATCGGTGGTGCTTTCCTGCGCGAAGGCCGCGGACGGATGGGAGGTCACGCTGGCCGCTACCGCCTTTTACCCCGAGGGCGGCGGTCAAGCGGGGGACTCGGGAACCCTGAACGGCGTCCGGGTGCGCAGTACCCGGGAACGGGAGGGGGCGGTAATTCACCTGTGTGAAGCGCCCCTGGAAGCGGGCGCGGAGGTCACGGGGGTGATCGACTACGACCTGCGCTTCCCGCGGATGCAGCAGCATTCCGGGGAGCATATCGTCTCCGGGATTCTCAACCGCCGCTACGGCTGCCACAATACCGGCTTCCACATGGGCGCGGACGTCATCACCATCGACTTTGACGGGGTTATCCCGCCGCAGGTGCTGCCGGAAATCGAAGCGGAGGCCAACGGGGCGGTATGGAAAAATCTTTCTGTCCGCTGCTGGTATCCCAGTCCGGAGGAGCTGGCTACCATCCTCTACCGCACGAAAAAGGCCCTTGCATGGCCGGTGCGGATCGTGGAAATTCCCGGATACGACTGCTGCGCCTGCTGCGGCACCCATGTGGCGGCCACGGGGGAGATCGGGCTCATCAAGCTCTTAAGCGCGGTGAGCTTCCGGGGCGGCACCCGGATCGAGATGGCCTGCGGGTCGCAGGCGCTGGCGCTGCTGAACGCGGCCTTTGACCAGAACCGGCAGGTTTCTCAGGCGTTTTCCGCGAAAATCACGGAGACCGGCGAAGCCGCACGACGGATGAACGAGCTGCTTTCAGCGCAGAAGTACCGCATGGCTGGTCTGGAAAAGCGGGTCTTTGCCGGAATCGCGGAAAGTTATGGAAACCGCGGCAATGTCCTGCACTTTGAGGAAGGCTTAAGCGCCGACGGCGTCCGGGAACTGGCGGATGCTATCGCGGACAAGTGCGGCGGCACGGCGGCAGTGTTCAGCGGCAGCGACGGCGGTTACGCCTACTGCCTGATCGCCCGTCAGGGCGACCTGCGGCAATTCAATCGGGACATGACCGCCGCGCTCCATGGCCGCGGCGGCGGAAAACCCCTCTGCCAGCAGGGACGGGTGCAGGCGGCGAAGGAAGAAATCGAAGCCTTTTTCGCCGACAGGCAGTGAATTTGGTAGTTCGGTGAGGAAAAAGAGGGCGCGAAGCCGCTTTTTGTTCATAAATTCGACTTTTATTCTCTTTGCGCTTATGCTATAATACCCAAAATGACCTGTGCCGCCGAAACTGTTCGGAAGGCACAAAAGGAGAAACATATGGGAGTATTTGAAAAAATTTTCGGCACCCGTTCCCAGCGGGAAATTAAGAAAATCCAGCCCACGGTGGATAAAATTCTGGCGCTGGAGGACGACTACAAGGCGCTTTCCGAGGAAGCCCTGAAGGCCAAAACCGCCGAGTTCAAGAACCGGCTGGATCAGGGGGAGACGCTGGACGACCTCCTGCCGGAAGCCTTTGCTGCCGTTCGGGAAGCGGCCGACCGGGTGCTGGGAATGCGCCCCTATCCTGTCCAGCTCATCGGCGGCATCGTGCTCCATCAGGGGCGCATCGCCGAAATGAAGACCGGTGAAGGCAAGACGCTGGTCGCCATTCTGCCCTGCTACCTAAACGCGCTGACCGGTAAGGGCGTTCACGTGGTCACCGTCAACGAGTACCTTGCCAAGCGTGACTCTGAGTGGATGGGCAAGGTCTACCGCTACATGGGGCTGACCGTTGGTCTGGTGATCCCCGGCATGTCCCCGGCGGAGCGCCGGGTGGCCTACGCCGCCGACATCACCTACTGCACCAACAACGAGCTGGGCTTTGACTACCTCCGGGACAACATGGCGATCTACAAGTCCGAGCTGGTGCAGCGGGGACACGCCTTTGCCATCGTGGACGAGGTGGACTCCATCCTCATCGATGAAGCCCGCACCCCGCTGATTATTTCCGGCAAGGGGGAGGATTCCTCCAAGCTGTACGAAATGGCTGACCATTTCGTGTCCACCCTGCGCAAGCAGGTCTTCGCCAAGACCGACGAGAAGGAGATCCACGACGACTACGACTGCGACTACATCGTGGACGAAAAACAGCGCACCGTGTCCCTCACCGCCAGCGGCATTGCCAAGGCGGAGAAGTTTTTCGGTGTGGAAAATCTGGCCGACGCGGAGAACGCTACCCTCTCTCACCACATCAATCAGGCCATGAAGGCCCGCGGCCTTATGAAGCGGGACATTGACTACGTCATCAAGGACGGTCAGGTCATCATCGTGGACGAGTTCACCGGCCGTCTCATGTACGGCCGCCGGTACAACGAGGGTCTGCATCAGGCCATCGAAGCCAAGGAGGGCGTGACCGTCGCGGGGGAAAGCAAGACCCTGGCCACCATCACCTTCCAGAATTTCTTCCGGCTCTACGGCAAGCTCTCCGGCATGACCGGCACCGCACTGACAGAGGAAGAGGAATTCAGCGCCATCTACAATCTGGACGTGGTGGAGATTCCCACCAACCGTCCCGTCATCCGTATCGACCACCCCGACGTAGTGTACAAGACCGAAGCGGGCAAGTTCCGCGCCATCATCCGGCAGGTGAAAGAATGCCATGAAAAGGGTCAGCCCGTGCTGGTTGGTACCATTTCCATTGAAAAGAGCGAAATCCTCAGCAAGCTGCTGAAGCGGGAGGGCATCCCCC
>OIYS01001626.1_pt1 | contig 10775 bp, 14 predicted proteins | sample 1588271 | NCBI WGS metagenome assembly OIYS01 (sample SAMN03283286) | human gut metagenome | biome: human-associated habitat; material: feces | host: Homo sapiens | place: Peru | collected 2012
CGCTGAAGGAGGAAGCGGAATGAAGAAGCTGCGTGTGCTTCTGGTGGATGACGAGATCATGATCCGGGAGGGCTTCAAGCGCCTGTTCGACTGGGAGGCCCACGACTGTGAGGTGGTGGGCGAGGCTGCCGACGGTATGGAAGCGCTGGCCCAGATCGACGCCTTGCAGCCGGATATCGCCATCATGGATATCAACATTCCCATCATGAACGGCCTGAAGGTCATTCAGCTGAGCCGCATCAAGCACCCGGACACCGCCTTTGTCATCGTGTCCGGCTACGACGATTTCGCCTACTGCCGCGAAGCGCTGCGGCTCCAGATCACCGACTATATTCTCAAGCCGGTGGACTACGAGGAGTTCGGCGACTGCATCGACAACCTGAAGATCGGCCTGTTCCGCCAGCGTGCCGCCAACGAGCCGGAGCGGCAGGAGGAGCGGCCCATTACCGGCCTGACCCGGTATTTGCAGACCCATCTGGCCGAGGATATCAGCCTGAACCTGCTGGCGGAGGAATTCCACCTCAGCGCGCCCTACATCAGCCAGCTGTTCCGCAATGAGATCGGCGTCAACTTTCTCACCTATCTCACCAACATCCGCATGGAGCAGGCCCGGAAGCTGTTGCTGTCCACCTCGCTGCCCATCGCGGAGGTGTCGGAGCAGTGCGGCTACAGCGACTACAGGGTGTTCACCAAGGCCTTCAAGAAGGCCGAGGGCGTCACCCCCTCCCAGTACCGCCGGGACTTTCTGGAAAACGATACGTGACCGCAAGAGAGCGGCGTCGCAATGCGACGCCGCTCTCAGTCTGTCGAAAGGATCCTGTCATTGCGAGCCAGTCCGCAGACTGGCGTGGCAATCCGTTTTCTTTTCGATAAATGAGGGGTACGGTGTTCATTCGTACGGCGCGATGCCCACATCGCGCCGTACAGTAGACGCAGTGGGTACGGTAAACGGTCGTAGGGGCGGACGACTCTGTCCGCCCTGATGACGCTGAGATCGACAGCATTTTTGTGCCTCTCCTAAAGTTTTGACACATTCACCTGCAAAAACCGCCTATCGGCAAACCGTCCTGCTGCGGTACAATAGTGTCACAACAGGAGGAGAACGCTATGACATCATCTCAACTGCTTTCCAGTGCCGCGGCACTGATGGCCCTGTCCGGTATCCTGATGGCGATAAGCGCCAGCCCTGCGCTGGGTGCGGCGCTGCTGGCAGCCGGAGCCTGCATGGCCGTGGCCGCGTGGCACTTTCACAGAAATGAAAATGAAAAGGAGAAAAACAATGAATAAGAGACTGTACCGTTCCAATGAGAGTAAAGTGATCGCCGGTGTCTGCGGCGGCATCGCGGAATATTTTGATATCGACCCCACGCTGATCCGTCTGGGCTGGGTGCTGTTCTGTGCTCTGGGCGGCAGCGGCGTGCTGGCCTACATCGTGGCGGCGCTGGTGATCCCGGAGCGCCCCATGACAGGAGACGTACAATGAGCCCGCTGCGCATGCTGGCCATCGTGCTGTGCGGCGTGTCCGCACTGGCGCTGGCACTGTGCCTGTTTACAAGCGGAAACGACGGCCTGCTCCTGCCGCTGGCACTGGGCAGCGCTGCGGCCGCCAATGTGACCGACCGCTGTGCGGAAAAGAAAAGCCGGGAGGGAGAATACCATGAGTAAGAATTTGACTATGATCCAGAAGTGTGCACGGGTCTTTCGCGTGTTTGTCCGTGTGGGCATGATCCTGTCCATCGCAGGCAGCGTCTTTGGACTGGCCGCCACGCTGCTGTGGGTGCGGTGGAACAATGCCCCGGCGGATGGCGTTACCCAGCTGGATCAGCTGATGCGGCTTGTTCAGCAGGGGAACTACTACCAGACGCTGGCCGCCCTGATCGCCGATACCATTGCCTGCGCCTTCGGCGCGGTGCTGCTGAGCTTTGCCCTGTCCTATCTGACCCGCGAACTGTCCGACGGCACGCCCTTTGTGGACGACACCGCCCTTCAGCTGCGGCGGCTGGGCGTGCTGACCATCGTGCTGCCCATCGTGAGCATCGTTTTGCAGATGATCCCCTATGCCGTCTTCGACCTGTCCGCGCCTGACCGACTGGACAACGCCGGCAGCGTGATACTGGGCGTGGTGCTGATTCTGGCGTCGCTGGTGTTCCACTATGGCGCGGAGCTGACGCAGGGTAAGGAGATGAACTGACCATGCGGGAGTTTGCTTTGGCGGCGCTGCCGTGGGTGCTGGCGGGACTGGCAGTGGTGATCCTGTGCGCCAGCCGGGGAAAGAAAGGTCAGGGCCCGGAGGACGAGCGCCTTGCCACGGGCATGGCGCTGGGACTGCTGCTGGGACTGCTGCTCAATGGCCTTGACCTGTGGGAGAACCACGCTATCGGTCTTGCACTGGGGCCGTTGTGGGGCATGGCGCTGGCCGCACTGACAGCGGGAAAGCCCAAGAAACACAAAGAAAACGATAGCAAATTGTAATATTATAGCGCCGTTATACAGCTTGTTGTCGGAAAATGGCCGTATAAAGGGAATGTGCATGCCGCTTCGCGGCATGGATGAATAGCGGCGGGGTGTGGTCGCCCCGCCCTTAAGCCAATGACACGGCGTTCTGTCATTGCGAGCCAGTGCTCACACTGGCGTGGCAATCCGTTTTTTCAACAAATGAGAGGTACGGATTCCCACGACAGTGACATCGGTCACTGTCTCGGAATGACAATGCAGGGACGGACATCGGGGCGTTAGTAGCCTCCATCTTGATTTTGAAAGCACCCTCTTACGTCGTCAGGGCGGGCGGAGTCGCCCTCCCCTACAGACCATATCCCCCAAGCATTTCTTGACATGTATACTTAAAGCAAGTATACTATGTGCGTGCTATTACAAAATAAGATGATTTTTGAGGTACGGCATGCGCAATAAAAACAACAAGCATCTGGGCTTGGAGATCGACCCGGTTCTCCACTACAAGCTGAAATATATCGCGCAATACGAGGGACGCTCCGCCAACGGGCAGATCCTCTATCTGCTGCGCCAGTGCATCCGGGAGTTCGAGGCAAAGGAAGGCCCGATCCCCACCCCATCTGAGGATAAAAAAGACTGACTGCAAACTGCAGTCAGTCTTTTTTATCATTCATTCTCCCACAAACAGCTCAAATGCCAGCTCCGCCTGCGCGTGCAGCAGGGCAAGTCCGCCGATCACTGGCAGACCTCTGTCCCGCGCCGCCGCCAGCAGCGCCGTTTCGCGGGGCTGATACACCAGATCATAGACCCAGCCGTGGCAGCTCTCCAGAAAGCGGAAGTCCGCAAACTCCTCCTGTTCCGTCATGCCCAGCGGCGTGGCGTTCACCAGCAGGTCGCAGTCCGCCGCCAGCAGCGGCAGCTCCCGCCATAGCCGGGTCTCCATGTCCCAGCCTGCCGTTTTCGCCGGGTGGCGGCAGCAGATCGTCACCGCAGCACCGGAGCGCCGCAGCGCCCGGCTCACTGCCGAGGACGCGCCGCCGCTGCCCAGCACCAGCACCCGTTTTCCGGACACTATAAAGGGAAGTGACCTGACAAATCCCTCACCGTCGGTGTTGTAGCCCACGGCGCGGCCCTGCCGTACCACCACGGTGTTCACCGAACCCATGGTGGCCGCGTCGCCCGCCACCGCGTCCAGCAGCGGCAGAATGGCCTGCTTGTGGGGCATGGTCACGTTAAAGCCGTCCCACGCACCCTGCCGGGCTTCCGCCACGAAGGCTTCCAGTTCCCCCTCCCGCACGGTCACGGTGGTATAGACGCCCTCCAATCCCCGCTGCCGCAGCAGCGCCGTGTGGATGGCCGGGGAACGGCTGTGAGCCACGGGGTCGCCAATCACACAAAGTCTGTACATGTGATCTCCTTTACACATCATGCCGCTCCAAGGCTTCCAGCGTGTCAATGGCCCGCAGGTAGCCGGGGAAGCCCTGTCCGGCGATGACCTTGACGCAGGCGGGCGCTGTGACCGACGTGTGCCGCCACGGCTCACGGGCGGAGATATCACTGATGTGCACCTCCACCGCCGGAACGCGGATGGAGCGCAGCGCGTCGTGGATGGCGTAGCTGTAGTGGGCGTAAGCACCGGGGTTGATGACGATGCCGCCGGTGCCGTCGGTGTCCGCCAGCTGAATGGCGTCGATCAGCGCGCCCTCGTGGTTGGACTGCACGAACCGGGCCTGATGGCCCCGCTCTTTGGCGTAGTCCGCGATCATGCCGCACAGGTCGGTGTAGGTGCTGCGGCCGTAAATGTCCGGCTCACGCTGCCCCAGCAGGTTCAGGTTGGGGCCGTTGAGGATCAAAAGCTTCATGCGTTCCTCCAGATCTCGGCGGCCTGCGCCGCCAGCTGCTCCGCCGTGCCGCTGCCGATGGCGGCGTCGGCACAGTCCAGATACCAGTCCCGGCGCCGCCGGGCCAGCTGCTCCAATGTGTATTGCTTCAATAAGGGCCGCTCACGGTTTCCCACGCACCCGGCGATCTGGCGGATATCCCGATCCAGAAGCACCACCACGCCGCTTTCCCTGAGCAGCCGCCGGTTTTCCGCCGATTCCACCACGCCGCCGCCGGTGGCGATGACCCGCGTATCCTCCCGGCACAGCGCCGCCAGTATGTGGCTTTCCACGGCGCGAAAGCTGCTTTCGCCCTGCCGGGCGAAAATAGCGGGGATGGTCAGTCCCGTCTCTGTCTCGATCAGCGTGTCGCAGTCGGAAAAGGGCAGCCCCAGCCGTTCCGCTGCCAGACGGCCCACGGTGGTCTTGCCGCTGCCGGGCAGACCGATCAGGATCAGGTGCTTCATTCCTGTTCCACCTGGCGGGTCTGGGCCATGATGGCCCGGAACACCGCCTCCACGGCGGTGCGGTACTCCGGGGCCATGTCGCCCCGGCTCCGCAGCACCTCGGCTTCCCGTGCTTCGTCCCGGATGGCTGTTCCTGCAGCGGCCTTTAATGCACCGATCTTGCTGCCGATTTGCAGCCGCTTTGCCAGCAGCTCCACGATCTCGCCGTCGATCTTGTCGATTGCGCCGCGATAGCCCGCCAGATCCTCCACCGGCTCCTCCTGCCACAGCTGGCAGATGGCCAGCGCGGCGGCAGCCTCCACAATGGGCGCGGCCCGCAGCGCGATGCAGCTGTCGTGCCGTCCCGCGGCGGACAGGGTGACGTTTTCCATCTGCTCCATGTCCACCGTGTCCTGCGGTTTGCGGATGGTGGGCGTGGGCTTGAAGGTCACGGTGAACTCCACCGGCATGCCGTTGGTGATGCCGCCGTTGATGCCGCCGTTGTGGTTGCTGGTCGTCCATACCGTCTTGCCATTGGTGCGCAGGGGATCGTTGGCCTGACTGCCCCGCAGGGCGGCGAAATCCTCGCCCACGCCGAATCCAATGGCCTTCACGGCGGGGATAGCGAACACGTGGCGGGCGATCTCACCCTCCACCGTGTCGGGCCAGTCCGGGCCACCCAGCCCCGCCGTAAGCCCGGTGACGGTGCAGGCCACCTGTCCGCCCACGCTGTCACCCTGTTCCTTCGCCTCGGCGGCACGGCGGCGCAGGTTTTCCTCGTCCACCACGCGGGCCGTCACGGTGACGCCCTGACTGGCCAGCACCGTTTTGGCGATGCTGCCTGCCGCCACCAGCGGCGCGGTGAGCCGTCCGGAGAAGTGCCCGCCGCCCCGGTAGTCCTGAAAGCCCTTGGCCTTGATCCGGGCGGTGTAGTCCGCGTGGCCGGGCCGGGCCACCGACCGCAGCGCCTCGTAGTCCTGCGGCCGGGCGTCCCGGTTGGGCAGTGCCATCACCAGCGGCATGCCGGTGGTGCGGCCCTGAAACACGCCGGAGAGGAACTGTACCTCGTCCGGCTCCTGCCGCGCCGTGGCCAGTGCGCCGCTGGGGCGGCGGCGCAGCAGGTCGCGCTCCATTTGCAGCTCGTCTATGGGGACGCCGGCCGGGACATGCCGCAGCAGCACCCCCACCACAGGGCCGTGTGACTCCCCGAACAACGTATAGTCCAACATGGGCTTATCCTCAACTTTCCATCAATTCTTCCGCTTTTCCGCCCAGCATGGCGTAGTCGCGCCAGAAATCCTCATAGGATTTTGCCACGCAGTCTCCGCCCCGCAGCACCACCGGCTCCCTGCAGAACAGGGCGGCGCAGCCGCACAGCATGGCGATGCGGTGATCGTCAAAGGCGTCCAGCGTCACGCCGCCGTGCAGGGGCCTGCCGCCAACGACGGTCAGGCCGTCCGGCAGCTCCTCCACCGCTACACCCAGCGCCGCCAGCACGGCGGCCACCGTGTGGAGCCGGTCGCTCTCCTTGCGGCGCAGGAACGCGCCGCCGGTGAACCGGGTGGTCTGGGGCCGCATGGCCGCCAGCAGCGCCAGCGCAGGCAGCAGATCCGGCGTTTGGGATACGTCCACCGTTCCCGGCAGCTCCTGCAAATAATCGGTAATGGCCCGGTCGGGCTGGCTGCTGCGCTGCGGCAGATTCGTCACGGTCATGCCGCCGCCCTGCAGCGCGTTCACCGCCAGCCACCAGCCGCCCGCCGACCAGTCGCCCTCCACCGGGGACTCATCGGGCTGAAAGACCTGTGGCGCGGGAATGCGCCAGCCCGTTTCCGTGGGCTGCACGGTCACGCCGTGCCGCCGCAGGGCATCCAGCGTCATGTCCACATAGGCGCGGGATACCAGCGGCGTGGTCAGCACAAGCTCTGACGGCTCCGCCAGCAGCGGCAGCGCCATCAGCAGGCCGCTGACGGTCTGGGAAGTCTCGTCTCCCCGCAGGGCATAGCGCCCCGGCGTCAGTGGCTCGGTGATGCGGTAGCCTGCGTCCTCCCGCACCACGGGATAGGGCGCGGACAGGGGCCGCTCCAATAGCCGGGGCGTTCCGGTAAGATATAGTCCGGTGCGTCCCAGCGCCATCGCCAGCGGCAGCAGGAACCGCAGCGTCGCACCGGACGCGCCGCAGTCGATGGCGTCGCCGCCCTGCCGCAAGACCCGCAGCCCGGACAGCGTGGCGCTCACATCCGCTCCGGACAGCTCCTGCGGCAGCGGCTGTCCCGCCAGAAAGCGGCAGATCAGCTCCCGGTGCCACGCGCTTTTGCTGGGCGGCGCGGCCACTGTGCCCGTCAGGCGGGCAGGATACAGCCGCCGGGTCATGCCAGACCCTCCTGCAGCGCCGCCAGCGGCACGTCCTCCACGTAGGCGTCGCCGATCGCCCGCAGCAAAACAGCGTGAAGGATATCTCCTTCACATTTCTTGTCCCGCGCCAGATAGCGGGACACAGTTTCTGTATCAAACGGCATCGTGCAGGGCAGGTTCCAGCGCTCCAGCAGCGCCAGCAGCCGATCGTAGGCCGCCTGCACCCTGTCGCCCCGGCGGAGCTGCCACCGCAGCATGGCCGCCATCCCGGCGGCCACCGCCTCGCCGTGGGTGCAGGCGGCGTAGCCGCCCGCCGCCTCATAGGCGTGGCCGAAGGTGTGGCCGAAGTTCAGCAGCCGCCGCGCTCCGGTGTCCCGCTCATCGGCAGCCACCAGCGCCGCCTTGATCGTCAGGCACCGGGCGATGATGGCAGCCCAGTCCGGTGTGTCCGTCTCAAGTGCGTCCAGCAGCCCGGCGTCCTGAATAAACCCGTATTTGATGACCTCCGCCATGCCGCACCGCAGCTCACGCCGGGGCAGCGTAGCCAGACAGTCCGGGTCGGCGATCACCAGCCGGGGCTGATAGAACGCGCCCAGCAGGTTCTTGCCCTCCGGCAGATCCACCGCCGTTTTGCCGCCCACGGCGCTGTCCACCTGAGAGAGCAGCGTGGTGGGCAGCTGCGCCAGCGTCATGCCCCGCTGATAGCAGGCGGCGGCAAAGCCCGCCATGTCGCCGGTGACGCCGCCGCCCAGCGCCAGCAGTCCGTCGGCGCGGGTAAAGCCCTCCTGCGCCAGCTGGCGGCACAGGGAGAGCCACGTCTCCGGGGTCTTGTGCGCCTCTCCCGCCGGGAAGGTCAGCAGCTGGCCGGAAAGTCCCGCATTCCGCAGGCTGTTCAGCACCGCGCCGCCGTACAGCGCTGCCACCGTTTCATCCGCCGTGACGGCCCAGCGGCCAATGCCCAGCGGCGCCAGCAGTGCTCCGGCCCGCCGCAGTGCGCCGGGCTGGATATGAACGGGATAGCCGCCCTGAGGCAGCGGGACGGTCACGGTCATGAGAAGTTTCCTCCGAATGGTCATTTTTTCCATTTTACCGCACTTTCTGCCGCTTGTAAAGTGGCGGAACAGCGGGAAAGCCTGTCCGGCCGGTGCGGCCCAGTCTGCTGTGGAATGGCGAAACAGTTGTGGAATTTAGCAAAAAAGACGGATACTATGCACGCCGCATATTGTAATTTTGGTAAAAATTATGTATAAATAGCATGATACCCCATACGCGCCGCGGTTTTGGCGCGAAGCCATGATCTGAATGAGAGGGAGAGAGCGTACCATGAAGAAATGCATCAGTTTGTTGATGGCCCTGCTGATGGCGCTAAGTCTGCTGCCCGCCACGGCTATGGCGGCAGAGCCGACAGAGCAGGAAACAGTTTCTCAGGAGGAGAAGCAGCCGGAGTTGACATTGGAGGCGGAGGAGGATGCTCCCGCTGTGCTCAGTGCGTCCGACGATCTGGATACCCGGCTGAGCAGCGCAGGCTTTACCGCCCCGCAGATGGGCTCCATAAACGGTGATCCCGAGGATTTTTATTTGCGCACACCATGGCAGGACGGCGACTGTGTTTCCTTCACCTATGACGACAGCGGTATGGTGGGCAGGCTGACCGTGACACTGAAACCGGCCACGCCGGCCAAGTGGAAAGCGCTCTATGAGGCGGAAAAACAGCAGGATTTCGGTTTCGATGACAGCTTGGACGTCAATATCCGTTCCGACGCACCGGTCGGCACGGTGCGGGGCGCGGGTGCGCTGATCTGGGAAGCGGGCTGCACCAACACGGTGCAGAACTTTCTGGACGGCAATCTCGACGATTATATGGAGCCCTATAGAGTTTCGGGCGGGTATGACGGCTTCGGCAGATACGTCCCGCTGATATCGGTGGAAAAGCGGAATGGCAAGGTGATTCTGTCCGCTGAAAGCGGCGAAACCTACTACCGCTATCTGATGGTATGGGATAACGACAATGATGACAGCAGCCGTCTGGCGCAGTACAACCTGTTTGTTACCGTTAAGGTAGAGGGCGATATCTACTGCGAGTGGGATACGCACCCCATCGAGGAGCGGCTGGCGGACGCCGGATTTGTCGCACCCCAGTGGGACAAGAATCATGATGGCATTCCCGGCGCTCTTGATTTGACGATGCCCGCCGGGCTGAAGGAAGGCGTCGATTATACCTGTGGCTACAATGCCCAGACCGGCGAACTGAATATCGCCATCAACGCGGGGACGGCGGCGGACTGGAAGTCCGCCTATCTGGATTCCCTGATAAACGGATGCGCGGATCGTATTATCGCAGCTATCCGCTTCCGCTCTGAAAATAACGCCGTGCGGGCATGCAGCTGGCTCGGCGGAGAGGACGATCTGGAGACACTGCTGCGGGATGGCGCATGGGCCAGCGGCGACGTTTATGACGTGGATGGTTCCATGTACGTCGGCAATGGCGCTTATTTGGCCGGCGTGTGGAACAATAGCGGCGATACCGTTACCATCAGCAGAGGGAACGGTGCGTTGACGTCTTACCGGGCGGCGCTGTGGCGGGATGCCAACGGGGTCGAGACCAGATATCTGGTAAAGGTCACCATCACCTGCACGGCGTTCAGCCACACGGTGAAAGCACCTGTGACAGGTACGCTGAATGCCGCGGATACGGCGCGCTTTACGCTGGATCTTACCGATCCCGGCCTGTGGATGACCAGTATTCTCTCAGATGGAAAGGTCACGCTGGTTCCCAATGATGCCTCTGCCCTGACCGGTATGTGGAATGCGGTCGGCGGTTTCTGGGTAAAAGCGCCTGCGGGCTATACGCTGCAATCCTGCTTCATAGCCTATGACCAGTACCAGAACAGCCAGATCAATGTGGACAGCACCGGCGCAGGCGGTTACTGGATCCCTGTGGACTTCCGCGATATTGCGTCTGATCCCCACACCGCGTTCACGCTGGGCTGGAAAAACGACAATGACAGCGAGGCGGATCTGGTGGAGTCGCTGGATGTGTATATCGACAGTAACTGGGGCAAGCTTTCCGATCACGAGGGTGCACCCAATGCGCTGGACGTGGCGGCGGTCTATGATTGCCTGACGCAGGATATCACGCCTGCCTGCGGCGACAGAATGGCCTGCGACGTGAATATGGACGGCTATGTGGATGTCTATGATCTGCAATACCTCTACGAGTGCGTGGCGCAGGTTCAATAACGGCGATTTGTCCTGCGGCGGCGGTTCACACCTGCCGAATGTACTTTCCATACACCTTGGCGCCGCTGCCGCAGGGCTTTTGCAAATAAAAAACACTGGGGAAAGCTTTCAGCTTTCCCCGGTGCTTTTTTCTATCGTTTTCAGCACAGCGTGTTGGCGTCCTCGGCGTACAGCTTGTCGTTGACCTCATCTAGCGTCATGCCATGGCTCAGGCAGAAGATCACGATGGCGTCCCGCCGGTCGCGGGAATACAGCGGCGCCAGACGGGCGTGGCGCAGCAGCTCCTGCGCCTCCTCCACCGAAGCGCCAAGACCGAAGCACAGGCACAGCAGCCGGTTGCGGGAGGGCGTGCGCCGTCCGGAAAACACCTGATGGAGGTATACCTCGCTGATGCCCGACTGGCGGG
>OIYS01001627.1_pt1 | contig 10774 bp, 7 predicted proteins | sample 1588271 | NCBI WGS metagenome assembly OIYS01 (sample SAMN03283286) | human gut metagenome | biome: human-associated habitat; material: feces | host: Homo sapiens | place: Peru | collected 2012
TTCACACCTGCATAGCAGGTGGTTTTGTATGTGTCCTTGAGAGGACACATAATAAAAAAAGCTATACATAAAGTATAACTCTTATTTATAACATAACCCCAGTACCAATTCCAATAGGAATACCAATAATATAGAAGGCTAATATAATAATAAGCCATAAAACAGTAAACGCTATTGCATAAGGTACCATCAAACTCATAGCATCCGCTATCGTAATAACATCATTCTTTCTCTTATTATAGATATGTAAAAAACCAATCAAAATAACAAAATAACTAAATATCGGAGTAAGACCCTTCACACTACTATCAGCAGCCCTAAATACAACCTCAGCAAACTCAGGAGTCATAGAACTTTGCATAAATAAAGGTACAATAACCGGAGATAACATTGCCCATTTAGTCGAAGCCATAGGAACAAAGAAAGTACAAATAGCCACTATCACAAAAGTAACAATAACAAGAAGAAGTCCCGTAAGTTGAAAAGTATTAAGAAGTTCAGATAAAGATGCTACAATAAATAAACCAATATTAGTCTCTTTAAATATTAAACAAAACTGTGAAGCAAAGAAAATAAGAACTAAAAGAGAAGCAACATCTTTAAGATAATAACTCATACCATCAACCAAATCCCTATTATCATCAATAGTTCCAACTCTAATACCATATATTAAAGAACTAAAGATAAGTAAGAAAGAAAATATTGTAACTGACCCCTGATAAAAGTAAGACCCCTCACCAAATAACATATCAACATACTTATCTTGACTTAAATCAAGAAATAATCCTGAAAAGGGAAGTCCCTTAATAATACAATAGACAAGTAAAATTACCACTATCAAAGTAGCCCCAAGAGATAAAATAACACCTTTTCTCTCTTTTTTACTAGGAACATACTCCTGAGAAGGCTCCTCCTCATCAAAATAATATTTACCAAGTTTAGGAATAATAAACCTTTCAGTAACAAACATACCAACATAAGCAACTAGTATCATACTAATAGCAGTAAAAATAATATTACCATACAAATTAACATTATAAGAAGAATCAAGAATAGTACTAGCCTTATTAGAATATAAAGTAAGCATCGAATCAAATCTATTAATAATAACATTAGCCCCATATCCAAAAGTAATACCCGAAAATGCAGCACAAATACCCGCTGACGGATGTCTACCAAGATTCATAAATAATATCGCAGCCATAGGAATAAGTATTACATAACCAACTTCATAAAACATTGAAAATATAATACCAAGAAGTACAACAACAAAAGTCAAAAATCTTCTAGGAACTCTTTCCCCTATCATCTTAAATAAAGAATTAAGATATCCTGATTTATAAGCAACTCCAACTCCAAGTAATCCAATAATTAAATTACCAAGTGGAGCAAAATTAATAAAATTATTAAGCATATTACTAATTAAGTATTGAATACCAGTTCTATTAAATAAATTATTAATATTAACAACCTGACTATTCAAGTCCCCAGTAGCCTCATTAACAACATAATAACTAGCCTCTAAATTAAGAATACTACCAATACTACTAATAATCATAATACCAATAGTAAGTATCAAAAATACTAATGCTGGATGAAGTCTAATCTTTTTCTTTTTCATTACATACCACCTTTTTAATCTTTTTATTAAGTTCTACTCTAGGAATCATAATAACCCTAGAACATTTAACACATTTAATCTTAATATCAGCCCCAAGTCTTATAATCTCAAAATCATAAGAACCACAAGGATGAACTTTCTTAAGAGTTACAATATCTCCCAAAGTATAATTCATATAATCACTTCCATATTCATTTATTATTATAGCATTAATTTTATTCTAAGTAAATTATAACTAGACATTTTTCTATTTTTATTTCATATCTTTAATCAGTAATCTTGTAAAATAAACAATCATTTGATATAATAAAGAAGTATAAAGAAGGGATGATGAAGTGAAAAAAGAAGTAAATAATACAAGAAGAAAAAGAAAATTAAATATTCAAAAAGTATTCAACTTAGTTAGTGCAATGTTCATATTAGCCTGCTGTATATTTTATGGTACAAGATTCATAAAGTTATATATAGCAAATAATAAAGTAGAAAAAATAACCGTTCTAGCCGACAACATCAAAGATAATAACAAAGATAATGAATTATTCAAACAAATAAATGAAGACTATTACTTTACAGGAGAATCAGAAAATAACTATGTAAAATATTCAAACATATTATGGAGAATAATAAAAATAAATAATGAGAAATCTGTAACCTTAGTAGCAGATTCTTCTCTAACATCATTAAATCCAGGTACAACAACCACATATGAAAAAACATATATAAATAAATGGTTAAATAAAAGTACTGAAGATAAAACTGGTATTTTAGAAACAAACCTAAATAACCCAGAAAAATATTTAACATATACAAGAACATGTAAAGACATAGTAACTGATACAAAAAGTATATCTTGTAAAGACAAAATAGAAGACACTCTAATAACAGTACCATCTATATATGATTATGTAAACACCGGTGGTAATAAAGGATTTATGAATAATGAAGAATATTTCTACTTAACAAATATGAATAAAGAAAACAAAGAAATGTATATAGATATGACAGGAAAAACAAACTATAGTGATGATACTGATATCTTAGGAATAAAACCAGTAATAACACTTAAAAATACTATCACTCTAAAAGAAGGAGATGGTACAAAAGAAAACCCATATACATTTGAAGAAGAACAAGGATTATTAGGAAGTTATGTAAAATTAGATAACGACACATGGAGAATATACAGTATAGAAGACAATATTGTAAAACTATCATTAAATGATTATCTAAAAGTAGATAACACTGAAGTAAAATATAAATACTCAAATAATGGCTACTACCACAATGATACAAAACAAGGTTCTCTAGCCTATTATCTAAATAACACATATCTAAACAAACTAAGTTACAAAGACAAAATAAAAGAAACTAAGTTTTCTAACGGATTATATAATAAAGATAACTATGACTATACAAAAACATTAAAAACAGAAGTTGACACAAAAGTATCAGTATTAAGTATAGGAAATATATTCCTAAATAGTAAAAATACAAACTACTTTTTATCAACAGGAATAACAAAAGATAGTAACCTAGTTTATGTAATGCAAGACGACTATAAAATATATACCAAAGTATCCACTACTAACTTAAGAATAATTCCTGTAATATCATTAAATAAAGATTTATTAACAAAAGGAAATGGAAGTATAGATAGTCCATATGAGGTAGAGTAATATGAAAAAAGACAAGAAAAGAAAAATATATAAATCAACAATATTATTCATCGTATTAGATTTACTAGCAATAGGTGGATTTGTAATGATGTATGGTCCTTGGGATAAAGTAAGAAATATGTATGTAAATACTGCATTAAAGACAATGTCCCATCAATACTTTGCAAATATCTTCTATAGTCAAAAAACAATCGATAAAATAGCAAATAGTAGTTATTTTGTAACAATAAATGAAGATGCAAATACCGATGAAGTAATAATAAATACTAAAGAAAAATCAAAATATAAAGATAAATATGAAGAAGAATTATTCACAAGAGACAATCCAGATGACTCCTATAAAATAATAAACCTAAAAATAGGAACATCAAAAGGATATCTAGTTGCAATCTATAAACCAGAAAAAGTAAGATTAATATCAACAAAACAATTCAATATTGGCGGTAAAGGTGAAAGAATATTAACAATGTGTCCAAGATATAATGCATCCGTTTGTATAAATGGTGGTGGCTTCCAAGATGAAGGCTATGGCTCAGATATTCCAATAGGAACAGTAATTCAAAATGGAGAAATAACTTGGGGAAAAGATACTGCAGATACAGCTAGAGATAACATCATCGGTCTAACAAAAGATGGAAAACTAAAACTAATGGCAAATGCTACTGCTAACGAAGCACTAACAGCAGGAGTAAATGATGCCATGATTTTTGGACCATTCCTAATAGTAAATGGTAAACCATTAGAAATAGTTGGTGACCCATGGGGCCAAGCACCAAGGGTAGCTATCGGCCAAACAAAAGATGGAATAATACTATTCCTAGTTGTAGATGGTGAAAATTACATTAACGGAGCAAGTCTTCAAGATATGGTTGACATACTTCAAAAATATGGAGCATACAATGCTGCTAACCTAGATGGAGGTCAATCATCAAGTCTAGTAGTAAATGGCAAACTATATAATAATCCACCACCAGCAGCCAAAAGACAAGGTGGAAGATATGTAGTAACTGGTTGGGGATTAATAAACTAAAGCTTATCAAAAACATAGGCTTTTTTCATTTACAAAACAAAAGACATTTGTTATACTAATATAGTAAGGTGGTAAAAATGAGTAAAAGAAGAAGAAAAAGAAAACTAAAAAAAGGATTTAAAATATCTTTAATAATAATATTAATAATAGGCTTATTATCCTATTCAACATACAAATTATTAACCAAAGAAAAACCTTCCATTAAAGATGACAACAAAATAACTGAAGAAAAAGAAAAACATTATGAACTATCCTTAATAGCAGTTGGTGACAACCTAATTCATTCATCAGTATATAAAGATGCAAATAAACATGCTAATTACAACGGATATGATTTCAAACCAATAATAACTCATATTAAAAAAATAGTATCAAATTATGATATCGGATATTATAATCAAGAAACAATCCTAGGAGGAACAGAATTAGGTCTAACCGATTACCCAACATTCAATTCACCATATGAAGCAGGAGATGCTATGATTGATGCCGGATTTAATTTAGTTAGTCTTGCCACTAATCACACTATGGATAGTGGTAAAAAAGCCGTAGAAAATTCTTGTAACTATTGGAAATCAAAAGAAAATGTATTAACTGCAGGAAGTTATTGTAGTGAAGAAGAAAGAAACGAAATAAGAATAAAAGAAAAAAACAATATTACCTATACAATGTTAAACTATACCTATGGAACAAATGGTATGCCAGTACCAAATGACTATTTAGTAAATGTATGGCCTACAGATATAGATAATATTAACAATCCTGAAAAAGACACAAAATATCAAGCATATAAGAAACAAGTAAAAGAAGATATTGATAAAGTAAGAAACAAAGTTGATGTTTTAATTGTAGCTATGCACTGGGGTGTAGAGTATACTCATAACCCAACCGAATATGAAAAAGATATGGCAAATTACCTATCTTCACTAGGAGTAGATATTATAATAGGTACTCATCCACATGTAATACAACCAGTAACATGGATAGACAATACCCTAGTAATATATTCATTAGGAAATTTCTTATCCGCACAATATCAGAATCAAAGCACATGTACAAATTATAAATGTACTGTTGGCTTAATGACAAACCTAAAAATTGAAAAAACAGAAAAAGGAAAAGAAAAAACAATAAAAATAACTAATGTTGAAAATGAATTAATATATAATTATTATAATCAAGCAACATGGAGAGGCTTCAAAATAATACCATTTTCTAATTCTGAAATAAAAGATTATTTACCAAATTATAAAACGATATATAACACCTACAAAGAAGTAGTTCAAAGATTAGATAATAACATGTATGTAAAAGATACAATAGAATAAGAATATCACATTGTCGTGATATCCTTTTTACTACAAATAGAATTAATATATACTTCACTACTGCCATTAATAACTCCATCAATAATAACATTCTCTATATCTTTAGAAATAATTTTATCAATCCTTCTAGCACCAAATTCATAGTATTCACATTTATCAACAATTTCATTTATAACAGAATCATTAATATTAATAATAATATCATTATACTTATTTTTAATATTATCAAGTTTTCTACTAATAATATTCCTAATAGAAGAATCCTCTAATCTATCAAAAATAATAACATTATCTATTCTATTAATAAAAGCAGTACTAAAAACATTCTTTAAACTAGATAAAATATTACTATTACTAATCTTATTAAAACCAATAGAAGATTTTTCAAACCCGACATTAGAAGTCATAATAATAATAACATTATTAAATCTAATAATTTTCCCTTTAGAATCTTTTATTTTACCTTCTTCTAATATCTGATAAAATAAATTAATAACCGAAGGATGAGCTTTATCAACTTCATCGAGCAAAAGAACACTATTAGGTTTATTTCTAATTTCTTCTAATACATTCTTATTATCATCATAACCAACATAACCAGGAGAAGAACCTATTATTTTATTAACCGAAGTACTATCACTATATTCACTCATATCCATTCTAATAAAGTTATCTTCACCTACTAACAACTTAGCATATTCTTTAGCAAGTCTACTCTTACCAACTCCAGAAGGGCCTACAAACAAAAGAGAATAACATTTATCGTTATAACCACATTTAATCCTCTTAGTAATATCAATTAAATCATCAATTGCAGTATCTTCTCCTATTATAATATCATTCAAACCATTTCTCATATCATTAATATTCTTATTATCAGACATAATATCATATATAGGTACAGAACATCTACTACTAATAACAGAAGCAATATCATTAATAGTAACCTTATTCTTATTATTTTTACTAGATAACTCTACTTCATTAAGACGAGACATAAGCATAGCCTCTCTTTTTCTTAAATCATATGCCTTATCAATATTATTATCAATAATAAAACTATTCTTATCTTTACTAATTCTATTAATTTCTTTTCTAATATCCTTAAGTTTATTATCAGACAAACCACCTCTAAGTCCTACCCTAGAAGAAACCTCATCTAAAATATCAATTTCCTTATCAGGTCTATTTCTATCAAAAATATACTTTTCTGATAGATTAATAATAGAATCAATCATTTTATTACTAATAACAACATTATGATATTTCTCATATATATCTTTAATACTAAGTAAAATATTCTTTGTCTCTACGATACTAGGTTCATTAACAAAAACCTTTTGAAATCTTCTTTCTAAAGCAGAATCTTTTTCAATAAACTTCTTATATTCCGCAGTAGTAGTAGCCCCAATACATCTAATTTTCCCCCTAGCAAGAGCAGGTTTTAATATATTAGAAGCATCAATAGCACCCTCTGCTCCTCCTGCACCAACTAAAGTATGAATCTCATCAATAAATAAAATAATCTCACTATTATCTTCAATTTCTTTAATAACTTTTTTCATTCTCTCTTCAAATTCACCACGATACTTAGTACCCGCTACCATTGTAGCCATATCAAGTGAAATAATTTTTTTATCAATAAGTTGATTGGGAACGGCCTCCTCAGCAATAAGTCTAGATAATTCTTCAACTATTGCTGTCTTACCAACTCCTGCCTCCCCTATTAAAATCGGATTATTTTTAGTTCTTCTACATAATATTTCCATAACTCTTCTAACTTCCATATCTCTACCAATAACAGGATCTAAGTTTCCATTTTTAGCATCAAGTGTTAAATCATTCCCTAAATCATATATAAGAAGTTTCCTCTTTTTATTTTTTTTACTCTTTTTAATCAAACTACAAGAAAAATCATCATACATATCCTCTATTTCAATACCCATACCGATAATAATCCTAATAGCAATACCTTCTCCCTCTTCCAACATAGAAAAGAATAAATGCTCCGCTGTAACTTCTCCATCATTATTCTCTTTGCTATCAATAATAGCATTTTGAATAACTTTTCTAAGTAAAGGAGTATATAAAAATATTTCATTTTTTCTATCAGTAGTACCAACAATCTTACATAATTCCTCTTTAAAATTATTATACATAAGTCCATAATTCTTTAATCTATCACAAATATTACTATCACTATTAAGTATAGCAAGAAGTAAATGTTCAGTTCCAATATAAGGATGCCCAAGCCCTACCATTTCTTTCTTAGCATTAACTAAAATAGATTGTGCTTCTTCATTAAAATTACCAATCATAATATTCTCCTTTCATTTCTATTCTATGAATATAATGATACAATTTTAATAATTTTAAACATCAATATTCTATTTTTTTAAACAAAAAAATACCTACCGAAGTAGATATTTTTAAATACTATTATTATATTAAAGCCATTACAAGTAATACAAGAATTACAAGTAACAATAACATTAATACAAATCTCCAAATATACTTAACCCATGAAGTATATGGAACATCAAAATATTTAAGTGCTACTATCAAAAGGAAACTAGTTGGTCCAATCATAGCAACAATACCATAAATACTTTGGAAAGTCATAGCATATGTATTTAACATAGATTCATTTTCAACTAAACCAATAAGTGGTGAATAAACACCAGCAACAGTATAATATAAATCAGTATGAAGTAAACTACCAAGTGCTGAAATAACACTAGCAGTAAATACATTTATACCAAGTTTAGTTTCAGAAATCCAAGTCATAATTGTAGACATAAAACTATGATTATAAGTACATACAAGTATGTCATAAGTAATAATAACTAAGAATATAGCAGGAACCATTTTTTTAGCACCACTAACAAAGTTATCAATTACTTCATTAAACTTAACTTTATATACAAATTTAGTAATTAATGTAAATATAATCAAAGTAATAATAATTGACATATAAGAACCTAAACTAGCCCAATTACCAAATGCATATAAACTAGGAGATACAACATTAGAGAAAATAGCAAACTCTCCAATCTTAATACCTACTAACCATTCGTTAAACTTATCAAAACACTCTATTTTAAACAAAGTATTCCAAGGTAAATATCCAAGTATTAAAATAACAAGAATAAATACAAACATAACAATTACAGGCCAAGTTTTAATGTTTTTATAATCACCTTTTACTTCAGATACATTAACTTCATTACTTTCATTAAGTTCATATTTAACTTTCTTATTTTCAAGATTCTTGATATATCTATCAATAAAGAAAATAAGTAAAGCAGTACCTAGTACTAATAAAACTAATTTAGGTATCCAGTTAGCATAATCAGAAATACCAGTCATTTTTTCTATAGTAGTAGCATTATATCCATAATAACTATTAGGATCCCTAAAAGTTAAAAATAAACTAGACATAAACCCAACTAACATAGCAACAACTGTAGAACTAATAGCAACTAACTTATCATAACCAAGTAGTAATATAATTGCTACAATAAATGGTACAAATACTAATAAGACATTAACAAGTCCACAAGCAAAAGTAAGTACTGCAAATAAACCAGTAACAATAAAAATGAATAACTTACTATGTGATTTAACCTTTTGTGCAATATTATCAACTAATTTCTTATAAGCAGGAACTTCACTAATAACGCCATAAAAAGCTCCAAGTACTAATAGATATACTACAGTATCAAAGAAATAATAAAATGATTGAACAAAATTCATAAACACATCGCCAAGTGCAATCATAGAATATTTTCCTTCTAATGCCGGAACAAAATATCCAAGAATAGCAAGAATACCATTAACAGCAAGTAATGCACCTAAAATAATTAAAATTACTTTAAACAAACTATGCTTTTTCATAATAACCTCCTCTAACATTAATTATATCACAAAAGAGTTAAATGTAAAGAAAAAAAGAGAAAAAACTATAGTTTTTCCCTTATTTCAATAGGTTTTATGATTATTTTCTTTCTTTCATTGTTGGAAACAAAATAACATCTCTTATTGAATCAGATTCAGTAAATAGCATACATAATCTATCAATACCATATCCAATACCACCAGCAGGAGGCATACCATATTCTAATGCTTCAATGAAATCCATATCAATATCATTAGCTTCATCATTACCAAGTTCTCTTTCCTTAATCTGATTTTCAAATCTTTCTAATTGATCGATAGGATCATTAAGCTCAGTATAAGCATTAGCAAATTCTTTTCCACCAATAAATAACTCAAATCTATCTACAAATCTAGGATCTTCAGGATTCTTTTTAGTAAGTGGACTAATCTCAATAGGATGACCATATAAGAATGTAGGTTGAATCAAAGTATCCTCTACATATTTCTCAAAAAATAAATTAACAATATGTCCAAAACTCTTCTCATGTTCCTCAACTTCAATATGGTGTTCTTCCGCTAATTTAAGTGCTTCGTCTAAACTCATATCTTTCTTAAAGTCAATACCAGTAATCTCTTTAATAGAATCTACCATACTAACTCTTTTCCAAGGACCTTCCAAGTTAATTTCATTACCACACCAATTAAAAGTCATTCTATTAAATACCTCTTTAGCAATAGTTTGAAACATTCCTTCAGTCATATCCATCATACCATCTAAATTACTATAAGCAAGATAAGCCTCTAATTCAGTAAATTCAGGATTATGTCTAGTATCCATACCTTCATTTCTAAATACTCTGCCTATTTCATATACTGCTTCCATACCTCCAACTAAAAGTCTCTTTAATGGAAGTTCTAAGGCAATTCTAAGATACATATCTAAATCTTGTGCATTATGATGTGTACAGAAAGGCCTAGCACTAGCACCAGTAAGTAAAGTAGTAAGTACTGGTGTCTCAACTTCAACAAATCCCATACCATCCAAATAATTTTGAATACATCTTATAATTCTGGGTCTTAAAAAAGCAGCCTTTTTAGAATCTTCATTCATAATTAAATCAACATATCTTCTTCTATATCTCTCTTCAATATCAGTAAGTCCGTGAAACTTCTCAGGTAAAGGTCTAAGTGCTTTAACTAAATGAGTATATTCTAAACATTTAACAGTAAGTTCACCAGT
>OIYS01001629.1_pt1 | contig 10772 bp, 15 predicted proteins | sample 1588271 | NCBI WGS metagenome assembly OIYS01 (sample SAMN03283286) | human gut metagenome | biome: human-associated habitat; material: feces | host: Homo sapiens | place: Peru | collected 2012
ACTCTGCACGGAGCGTGGTGTTGCGTTTTAACCTTCACCGCTAAAGAATACTGAAAGCTATGCTATTGCAAAATAGAGGGTCGGCGTTTTGAGTGGTGACGCCGATCCTTTTTTATTTATCATGACCCACGCAGAGCCCCGTAGCGAGAGCGTGAACGGCTTCATCAACCGGGCAATCACCGAGACTATGGAACAGGACAACGACGCTCCTGCGGCTTCTGAAGGGCAAGGAGATGGGTAACATTGCACCCATCTCACCGTTGAAAATTCAGCAGCGATTTTTCGCTGGTGGGGGACTGTCCAAAGCTGGGCTGTCCTCCACTTGCGTTTTCCCGTGTTCTGTGGTATACTATAAATAACAGAGTTAATCGTGTCCCCTAAACCTGTTTTGGCGGCAGGGCTGCGGTCGGCTCTGGAAACGGGACTGGTCGTTGTCGGCTGGTATCCTCTTAAGTGGGGTGTGATGGCGTGTCAGTTCCAAAAGTGGAGCCGATTGCTGTCCACGACCCTTTTTGAAGGGAGAGGCGGTGTGTCGGCTCCTTTACTTTTGCATTCACAGCACAACTAAGAGACCGGGACTGCACAATTCCGTGCAGTCCCGGCTTTATATCGTCTAAATCAATGTCGCCAAAATTGGCGGTATTAGTCCGCTTGCTCACCGGCCAGCTCTGCATCCAGCCGATCAAAGGCGATCAGATCGGCGTTCAGATAGCCCAGGCACTTGTCGATGACTCGATCCAGCGCGTCCCGTTCGTTGTGGTCACGGGTCGTGTTTGCCGTACACATGACCTGACGGGCGCGGGGCATGATAAGCCGCAGCATGGTAGGATTGTCACTATATTGGTCAGCCAGCGCCAGCAGGTCATCGGCGGTCAAAATGTCGCAGTCCAGCAGCGTAATAGCAGCAGGAACCACGTCATCAGGATTTGCCAGTGACCGCGCGTGGATGTCCGCTTTCAACTCCGCCCGAAGGGCCGTGCGGCCAGCGTTGAGGATGGTGTCTGCATCGGAGACAGCGGCGGAATAAGCCCGCTCTGCCGCCGCGCAGGCGGCTTCTGCTGCGGCCTTGTCCTCCATCGCCTTGCTGGCTTTCTTGGCCTTCTGAAGCTGTGCCAGGGCCGCAGACTTCTGTTTTTTTGCGGTGTCGTAGAGCGCGGTAAGGCGCTGTTCAAAGGTGTTGTCCATGTTGAAAATCCTCCTCCTCTCAATTTGTCTCATTTACTGCCTCTGCAAGCTGGGCGGGATCGTCGCACAGGGCGAAAATCCGCAGGCAGTCGGCTTCATTTGCCGGATCAACATCCAAATGGAACATATCCCAGTCACGATTGTCCATGTGTGCCTTGCGGCTGTTAGGCTCGTCCAGACGGGCAACAAGTTTTTCGCCATTCCGGCGAAGGGAGTAAATATTTTGGCGCACGGCATCTTCACTGAGCTCCTGTTTGAGGCCGAGATACACGCCGCTCTTCCGTGCGATCTCCTTAAGTATGCGCTCTGCGACGGGACAGCCACGCATATTGATCGCCGCCTGCCGCAGTTCGTCACGGCTCACATGATCCCGCATTTTAAGGGCCTGCAAAATGGCAAGCTGCTCCTGTGTCGGCGCGGAGGTAGGCCGCGCGATGTATGTCCGTTCCATCGCGTCCACCGCAGATTTGAGGCGGTCATCATACTCGTATCGAAGCGCTGCAAGCTCCTTGCCCCGGCGGTCATCCAATAGTTTCTTGCTGTCCGTGTATGAGACGGAATCTTTGAAATGCTCCAGCCGTTCATATTCGGGCCGGTATCGGTCGTTCAGCTCCTGCAAGTCTTTGCGAAAGCTGCAGATGGAATTAAAATATCTCTCAGTATTTGTCATAGTTTTTACCCTTCTACGGTCTTTCCCGCCGTATAACTCACATCAAACAGCGGTGTATGATAACCGCTGCGATCCTTCTCAAGCTCTCGATTCGCGTCGTCCATCGACGCAAACGCCGGGATGATCTGCTTCGCCCATGTCTGAGCGTCAATGCTTACAAAGCAGTGGGGACATTGACGCGCCGTGTCTTCTTTCCAGTTATCACGGCTGTATACCTCCCACGCACCACCGCACTGGTGGCAATGGATTTTCAAATAGCCCATGTTGGCTCCTTTCTTTAGGCCGTCTGGCCTCGTGTGTAGATTTCTCGGTTCAGCGCGTAAGCCAGCGCGTCGATACTGTGGTTGTCGCGATCTGGCAGGCGGCTCAGAATGTTCCCGTCCTTGTCCTTTTCGTATTCATAGTTTGCAAATTCCCGCGCCGCATTGGGTGTCCGTGCGGGATCGATCACAATGCGCCGGTGCTGCAGCCACTTGATCCGATACTCGACGCACCCCGGGGCCTTGTGGCAGGCTCTTGCCCAATTCAAGCCGCAGTCCCGCAAGTCCATGATGCTTTTGGGTTCCGCACTGTCGCAATACACGTCGATGGGAGCAGAGCCCAGCAGGGGCTTGATTTCCTCCGCCAACTGCCTGTTGGACATCCCGCGCTTGCAAATTTCTCTCAGCAGATAGATCGTCTCGTGCTTCCGGTCATAACTGCAAAAGATGAAGCAAGCCGGATCACTGGCAAAGCCGAAGTCCAGACCGGCAAAAAAGTATTGCATCTGCTGGATTTCCTCCCGTGTGATCTCCCGTAGCTCTAACGTGGGGAAAACCTCTGCGCCGGTGCCGGTGGCAATACCCAGATACTCGTGCTGATACGCCCGCTCGTTCACGGCTTTCAGACGCTCGGCCTCCAGTATGAAAGCTTCGCCCAGCCAGTCAGCAGGGATCATGGTAAAATCGGTGTGGAATGTGAGCGCCTGCTCGTCTGGCTCCGCAACGAACTGATTGGCCCAGTTGCTCAAGCTGATCGGCGGGTTGAAGCTGCGGAATATCTGCGGCCTTGTGCCTTGCCCACGCATGACAGATTGCAGGACATTTCGGGCAAAGCGCGGGCCGGGCAACTCGGAAAATTCCTCGAACCAGACGTAACGGAACACACCATGCCGGGGCTTGATGGATTTCAGCTTGCTGGCATCGTCCAAACCTCGAAAAAGGATCTGTGCGCCGGTTGGCCGGTACTCATACAGCATCGGCGAGACGGTGGATTTCCACAGGTGGGACGTACCCAGCATATCAATGGCCCACGCGATTTGACTGAACACACTATCGCGCATGGTGTTTGCGGTACGGCGAAACACAATGGCGTTGCTCTGGCCGGTGGTGTCGCTCTGCACACCCGCCACGATCTCCAGCGATACGAAGGAGCTTTTGCAGGAGCCACGCCCGCCGGGGAGATTGTAAAAGCGGTGTTTCTCCACCTTGATATCCTCGTGCAGGGGCAGGTAACACGGGGCTATGTAGTCCGTAACCACTGCGGTGGTTGTCATGCTGTTTCTGCGTTGCTTCTCTGCCATTTCAAGGGCCGCTATGCGCTGTTCCAGCTTGTCCCGTGTTATCACTGCCGCATCTCCTCCAACGCCGCAAGGCGCTCCGCAAGGTCATTCTGGTCGGTCAGGCGCACGGCGTAATCAAGGGCAATCTTCGCCGCGTTTACTCTGGCCTGCGCGGGTATCTCCTCGTCCTCCATGACCGTCTGCAAGGTGGACAATGCAGGCTCCAGGAGCTGCTGTGCCCTGCGGGTCGCGTCCTGCACCACTCCGGCGAACGCTTCGCGGTACCGTTGAGAAAACTCCTGATCCTCGAAATAGGAACGCATTGTTCTATCCGAAATACCTGCCGCTGCCGCAGCTTCTTTTTTGGTGCGCGAGGTCAAGAGCGCCGCAAGCAGCTTTTCTTTATTGGGCGTCATTCACTACCTCCTTTCCGCTTTCTGCCGTTTTCTGCTGTTGATATAGGCTGATCCAGTCCGCAAGCCGCATCGTCACAAGCCACGGCTCACGGCTGCGACGATGGAACACGGCAGGTGCACCATCACGGAAGTGCTCACTGTCCCTTGTAGCCTGGTGCATAGCTTCCGGAACGTTCAGCCGCTCCACGCGCTTGACCTCGATGTGAACACCAGGTAAGCCCACAAGGTCGGGAACCTCACCAAAGGACAGCGAACCGCCCCGCCTGATCTCGTACCCATATTCTCGGAGTACGGCGGCAAGCTCCCGCTCACCGTCCGCCCCCTTGCGCTGTGATTTACTGCCCATCTGCTGTGTGTTACTCGTTCAGCAGGATTGCACCTGCCTCCTGCACGTCCTCAATGAGTTCGCCGTTGGTCAGGCCCATCACCCGAATCTCTCGATCTCCGCTTTCCACTTCGACCAAAGCCAGACAAACAGCGGGGAGTTCCGTTTCCTTGTCAAAGGCATAAAACAGGTTTGCAGGAGCGGGGATGATTTGAATGATCTTCATGTTGATTATCCTCCTAAAATTTTTATCAAAAAGTGTTTTTATCGCCCATCATAAAGCGTTCAATGGCGCGACGCTTCTTTTCCTCAAAATTAAGTTCAACGAGGTCTGAGGCCGCATCTGCGGACTCCCTTGTATCTGCGCCCTGTGGGCGCCCTTGTAATCCTCCGCTGTCCTCAACTAAGCTAGACTCACCTACACTAGACTCACCTACACTAGACTTGCCTACACTATACTGGGTTGACCGCTGGTTGCCATTTGGTTGACCGTCGGTTAACCGGTGGTTGCCATTGACGGGTGCTGGCAACAAGTCCTGGTAAATGCTGGGCTTGTACCGGTCTTTGCGGATCTGGTTATTTAGACTCCAATCCGCAATGTAGCAAACCAACTCGTCGTTTAGCAGAGTGATAAAACCTTTGGTGATCAACAGTTTAAGGTCATCTTCGGCGGCTCCGGTCATCCGCAAGACGGTAAACGCCTCGACGATACCGTCATCGTCTGCGCTCATGCCCAGATCATAGTAGAGCAGCCGGGACGATGGCGGCATTGTCAGAAAACGAGCCGAGTTCACGATAGCTTTCGCGAACATTCGTCTTTCGGCCACGGTGTCACCATCCCCCTATCACTTCCTGCCCGGTCATGCGCCGAAGCGTCTCGCCGCAAGCGTCACGAGTTCTCCGTACTTCGCGAATGCGCCGGTCTAACGCCCTAATGTACCGCTGCAACTCGTCGGGATCATCGGCCAGGTAGTAGCCTCGGCTGTTTCCGGCGACCGCCGCACAAATCGGCTGGCCACTGCGACGTTCCCTCTCAATCTGCTTTGACAGTGCCCGCCTGTCCTTAAAGCCCAGCGCCGCCGCCAAAGTCGCCCCTTCAATAGCGTTCCCTGCGCCAGCCAAAAGCGCAGCAGACACGACTTGACGAGGTTCCGTCGATGTGGTACAATCATGACCAGAAGAAGCCGACACCCCGCCAAAAGTCGCCGCTTCCGCCCGTTCCGTGGTTGCCGCCACGAAGCGGGCATTTTCACTTTTGTTCATTTTTCCACACCCTCCTCCGCACCAAGCTTCCGAAGCAGTGCGGGCACGTTCACAAGGTAGACCGTTCCACTCATGACATGAGGAACAGAACCGTCTCGACACCCACGCCTAAGAAAATATTGCGAGAGTCCGGTCGCCCGACTCGCCGCGCCAATTTTCATGAACGGGGCTGTTGGTTCGCTTTTGGTGATGTTCATTGAAATACCGTCCTTTCGTTTTATTTGTCGTAACCTCTTGACGCTTACAATTATATCGGCTATAATAGTTATTGTCGATAACCTAATAATTTTTATTTCGGAGGATATTTCACTTGAAAGGAATTGGAGATACCATATCCGTGCAAAAAATTACTGGCGAACGATTAAGAAGCGCACGTGAATATAAGCACCTTAAGAGGCCGGAGTTTGTAGAAGCGTTGTCTGCACATCATCTCGCCCCAATAGAAAACCGAAAAAAAGGAGTTCTTTCGGTTGAGCGCTTAAAGCAATGGGAGTACGGAAACAATCCTATTAGCCTCGAATGGCTTCCGGCGATCTTTGATGTCCTTGATATTGATGCAGGATATTTATTCGGACAGTACACTGAGAAAAACTTGTATGTGTCACAAGCCGTAAAGGAAACCGGACTTTCAGAAAGCGCGATTCTATCGTTACGTGAAGCCCAACAAGACTTCCGAAAAAGTGTTTTTGATGTGCCGGAACTGAGTCGGCTTTTGGTGTCTGGTACTTTTTGGGAAATGGTAAATCGCCTTGCAGTGTACCGAAGTGAATGTAATGCGGTTGTCCACAGGCCTAAAGCTTTCATCAGGGCAGAAGAGACTGGTGACGTTGACAAAATGGAACAAGCACGTTCAGATTATAAGTTTGCTGTCACCGACAAACAGTTGGCACTATTTGAAGCCCAAAAATTGTTATTTAAGATTGCAGACAGTATAGAGACGGAGGTGAATAATAATGCCATCAATCCGGGAAAAGCAGACTAAGGATGGACGCACATTTTATGAAATCCAGGTATCACGCGGTCGCTCCCGCGCACGGTTGACTTCACGTTGGTATCCGCCGGAGGGCTGGAGCCAGAAATCAATCGATCGTGAGCTCGCAAAGGTAGCCGCTGAATTTGAGCGCCGCTGTGATGCTGGCGAAGCTATCAGCAGAGCTGAACAAAAAGAAATCGACCTCCTGCAAAAACAAGAGGCCGCAAAGATTCAAACACTGCGTCAGTATGGGGAACGTGTGTTCATGCCCACAAAGGACGTGACGATCAGCGAGAACAGCCGTAGCAGCTTTCAAGGTAATCTTGACCATTGGATATACCCGGCATTGGGTGATCTAAAAATGCCCGATATCACGGCGGCAAACATCTCTGCATTGCTGCTGGATATGCAGGCACAGGGGAAAGCACACGCGACGGTTATCAAGGTATATACGGTTCTGAACACGCTTTTCAAGATGGCTTATATGTCCGACCTCATACCTAAAAATCCGATGGATAAGGTGGAAAGACCAAAGCCGCGCAAGGATGAAGTGCAGACGCAGGAGCCAGAGGCATACACCGTCGAGGAAATGGGATACATTCTATCTTGTCTCGAAAAGGAGCCATTGAAATGGCAAGCGCTGATCCGCCTGCTGGTTGATACCGGCATCCGTCGCGGCGAATGCTGCGGCCTGCAATGGAAAGATATTGACTTCAAGGGAAACACAATCACCATCACAGGAAACCTCTGCTATACCGCGCAGAAGGGCGTTTACCTTGATACCCCCAAGAGCAGGAAGCCCCGGACAATAGACGTCGATCCCGATGTGATCGCACTTCTGCACCAGCTACGACTTCAACAGGCCAGCCACGCCCTCAGTCCGTTTGTGTTCACACAGGACGATAGCCCGGAGCCAATGCACCCCCAATCACCGACCGGATATCTGAAAAAATTCGCTGCCCGGTATGGTATCGACAATCTTCATCCGCACAAGTTACGTCATAGCTTCGCCAGTATCGCCATCACCAACGGTGCAGATATCGCCAGTGTTTCGGAAAAGCTGGGCCACAGCGACAAGGCGGTTACGCTGCGAATGTACACCCACGCCGATCAAGAAAGCATGAGACGGGCCAGCCAGATTTTCAGGGATGCGCTGAAAAAAGCAGTTCAGTAAAAACCGCAACAAAACCGCAACCGTCACCAAAAAACCGCAACAATCAAGGAACAACAGCACACAACAAGAAACAGTAAGAAAACCGTGCAACGCAAGTGATACCAACGCTTTCAAGGAACAAGGCATAAAAAGAGACAACAAGGAAAAACAGGCAATAAATATTTGGTAAGGATGAGGTCGGCGGTTCGAATCCGCCCAGCAGCTCCACACAAACCCTGTAACCACAACGGTTACAGGGTTTGCTTTATGTTATCGTTTCTCAGTTTTGTTGGACTTTCCAACAGATTTTCCAACGGGCTATTGCTATGCCTGTTTTTGCAGTGTCGCAATGATCAATTTGGCAATGTCGGGATTTTCTCGCAGCAGACGGTATGCCTGTTCCGCTGTATTATCCAGCGGCTTTTCCTGCGGCATATCAGCCCGTTTCTGGAAGAAATCTGTCTCCACCTTCTCGGCCAACCGGCGGCGCTCCTCGTTGTTGGTATGGGCGTAGAGATCGGTCACCATACGGGATTGGGCATGACCGGTATCACCCTGCACCGCCTTGATGTTCCCGCCGCCGATCTGCAGCTTCAGTGAGGCGCTGCAATGCCGCAGACTGTGAAAGACTACCGGCGGCAGCCCTGTGGCATCGGTCAGCTTGCGGAGCAGAAAGGCGATCTGCCGTTCTTCGTAAGGGCGTCCGTCCTCATGGGCGACGACAAGGTCAAAGTCCTGATAGCCACCGGCCAACATTTTCTTTATCTCCTGCTGCCGCCCTTTTTCTTCCGCCAGTGCCAGTGCTACGGTTTTCGGCAGGAACACCTTTCGTACACTGCTCTCCGTTTTCGGGGCTTTCAGCACCAGTGATGTGGAGGAGCCGGTCTGTTTCCACTCAGGGAATGTCAGCAGGACGGTGGAGCGTCCGCGCCGTTCCAGTGCCGCAAGGCTGTCCTTCTGGCAGCGTTTCAGTTCCTTTGTGATCCGCACATGAGCGGTTCCGGCACAGATGGCATCCTCCGAAATGTCTACGCAATCCCATGTCAGGCCCAGTATTTCCCCCACACGCATAGAGCAGCCGAGAGCCAATAGCATGCACAACTTCAGCACGGGATCGGTGCAGGAGTCCAGAGCCTGCTGCGCTTCACTGGCAGACCACACGGTGCGTTCCTGCGGCTGATACTTGGGTAGCGTCACGCGCAGGGCGGGATTGCTGGGGATGTATTCCCAAATGACCGCCTGATTCAGCGCACTGCGCAACAGGGCGTGTGTCTTTTCAATCACCGAGCGGGAAACGCAGGCGTCTGTTTTCTTGTGGCCTTTCAGCACAACAGCAGGCTTGTCCTGAAGCGAATCATAGAACAAGTCTAAATCATGTGTAGTCAGGTCTTTTACCGCCACGTTGCCCAAGTATGGTTTGATGTAGTGCTCAATACGATGGAGGTTACAGGATAAAAAGGAATCTCCCCAGTGGTTCAGCCCATAGACCTGCACATATTCATCCAAAAGCTCACTGACCGTGATAAACTTTTTCTGCGCTCGTTTAGTTTGTATGGGCGTTTGCTTTGGCGGGCGAAATTCGCCGATGGACTTCTCGTATTCGATTTGAGCGATCCGCAGATTTGCGGCTTCGTAGGTAGGGAAACGTTCATATATTGGTTTGGTATATCCGGGGCAGCGGTAGCAGATCTCATACTGCTGTCCCTTTTTACGGGGTCTCATAAGCTTGCACTCCTTGTATCGTGTACTTAGAGCCGCATGACCTCCTAACAGCGGTGCTAAGCGGAGTACCCATTCATGCGGTTCAGTATAGCATGGGCAGCCGATTCCGTCAAAAAAACTTTTGCTGGCGAAAATGTTTACTTCCGCAGGAACTCCAGCAGTGCCTCCCGTGGAATACGAATCTGCCTACCGATGCGGACGCTTCGAATCTGTCCGCTGCGGATCAGCTCGTAGGCGGTGTTGCGTCCGATGCCGAGGATAGGCATTAAGTCCTCCACCCGCAGTGTCACGGGCAACTCATGCAGGTCGCGGTACTTATTCTCCACGGGCAGTCCCTCCCTTCACGGACGCCAGATAGATGTCCGTCACGTCGGGCCGCTCATGTCCCAACAGCCGGGATACGGTGAAATGGGCGTCCAAGGGCGTCATGCCGCCGCTGACAAGAGACGTGTACTTTTCAGCGGCGTAGGTGTGACGTAACCCGTGGAAGGTAATGCGCCTGTCCGGTACGGTGGGGTCGCAGATGGCGTCGCGGTGGCGGAGGATGAACTGCTGCATGCCGTTGATGGCCCGGTCGGTGGGTACGCCATCCGGCACCAGCAGCTTGTGGCCGCGTTCGGTTTTCTCCAGCAGTCGTTGCAGCATCATGGTAATACGGTCATCCTCGATGGGAACGATACGGATTTTGCCGCCCTTGCCTTTCACGGTGAGGGCGTTTTCACGCAGCGCACGCTCCGCCGCGGCGGTGTCCATACGGAAGCATTCATGGATACGCAGCCCGGCGTAGCGAGCCAGATACAGGGCGAGGATGTAATCCTCCCGCTCCTCCGCCATGGCGCGGCCAATCAGCTTACCGAACTCCGGGTTCGTCCATGTACGATCCTGCTGCCCGAAGCGGCGGCGCTCCAAGGCAACGCCCAGCTCTTCATTGCCCGGCAGCGTGTAACGGGGATGGGACATCTTATCGTGGAAAAATCGGATGGCGGAGAGGTCGGTTTTGACGGTGCTGGCTGACTTGCCCTGCTCCTGCAAATAGAGAACGTAGCTTACCAGATGCTTGCCGCTGATGTTCTCCAGCTTTTGCAGGTGGTAGTGGGCGGCGAGGTAGGCGCAGAAGCGTTTGACCGCCTCATAGTAGCGATCTTTTGTGCGGAAGCTGCCCTGTCGGTTGTGGCGGGCCAGCTTGTCCAGTTGGGTAACGAGGGTGTTGTAAATGCTTTTTGTGGTCATATCAAAAAATCTCCTTGTAATCGTAGTTGTGTTCAGATGGACGCACTTCACCCGTTGGCAGAGAGAGCCGTTTCCGGCGTATCTCCGCAGAACTGATAGACTGCCGCAGGCGGAAAGCCTTGGTATTGCGTGTTTTCCGAGGTCTGCCTGTGTGTCTGTCTCTCTTTACTTGTGCTGGGTCAGTACGCTGCGGTATGGAGGGTTTGACCTCTGCTCGGGTGAGCAACCGCGGACACCAGACCGCTGAACTCGGCTGCGGAAGGCTCCGCCGGTGTCCTGTGATCCGCCCGGCGAC
>OIYS01001630.1_pt1 | contig 10770 bp, 9 predicted proteins | sample 1588271 | NCBI WGS metagenome assembly OIYS01 (sample SAMN03283286) | human gut metagenome | biome: human-associated habitat; material: feces | host: Homo sapiens | place: Peru | collected 2012
GTGCATGGTCAGCCACTCCGTAAAGCTCGGAGTGAATGTTCTCCAAAACCGCGAAGAAAAGCATTTCCTTGGATTCGTAGAATTTATAGAACGAGCCCTTTGCAATGCCGACCGCCTTCGTCAGCTGCTCTACGGAGGTTTTCTTCATCCCCAGCGTGACAGCACAATGTCTCGTTTCCTTCAGCAACGCCTTGCGGAGCTGCTCAGTCTCGTAATCGGTAAAAGCCAAGGTCGCACCCCCATGAAATATGACCGTTTCGGTTCTTCCGGTCATATTATACCGCGCTTCTTTCCGGTTTGCAAGGGGTGTAGAGAAAAACATACGCATTTTAACAAAAAATTATTTTCCCTTAACACATTATTTCATGAAGGCGCTCCTCTTCCTTTGGCAAAGAACTGCACCCCCTAAAATCAAAAATGCACCCCCCTCCAAACCGTAATTTCACCCCCTTAACGGGTTTCTATCAAAATTAGAGTCATTTGCCAACGGAACCCGCATAAACCCAGTGTTTATGCGGGTTTTCCACACCCATATTGCAAAAAGTAAACACATCTATGTTGGGGAGCAAATCTCGGTGCAAATCGCGAATTTTGCTCCCCAATGGTATATCTGTGGTAAGAGTCGCAAAATCGGCTCTTTTCTTATCCCCTTTTTGAGGAATAGTAATGTATATGGGTAACGAACTATTAAGTCCCCATAGTCAGCCGCCCCTATCCGCGGGCGGCATTTTTAATACCGCCAAAGGCTTTCCCTTATTTTCATTCCGTTTCCCTTAAAATATGGTGCAAAATAAGGGAATCTTATTTTGCTGTTCTCATAGTTCGACCCGTCAGAAACAAAAAAATGCTGCCCCACCGTTTCCGGTGAGGCATAGATTATGTACTCTCTTTCATCATTTTTCTTTTCTGCCGCCGCTGTTCGTTCTCGCGCTCACGGCGCTGTATATTTAGTTCTATGTGATGTCGGGCGGCGCGGTGATGAAGATAGTGACGACGGAGGATGCTCTGTATGAAAAGGTGCGGCAGATATTTGAGTATTCGCTGCACAACGAGACCGTCAGCCGCTTCCGCCGCATGATGACCATCGAGCAGTTCCGCTCGCCCGAGCTGGCAGCGCTCTACTCGGGGCGGTATGTTGAGCGTCTGCTGAGCTATCACGCCGACATCTTCCGCGCGCTTATCGCGTCGGGCGAGATATGCGCGGAAGACCCGAACGTTCTCGCGATGATGTACGTCGCCCCCGTCGTGACGCTCGTCGGCATCTGCGACCGTCAGCCCGAGCGGGAGCGGGAATGTCTCGAGAAGCTTCGAGACCATGTGCGGCTCTTCTTCCGCATGGTTCACGGCGGCGCGAACGGAGGTGGAGCCCGTGAATGAATCGGACGAGGAATGGCTCCGCTGCCCCGTTTGCGGCGCAAAAACGCGGCTGCGGCTGCTGAAAAGAACGGTGCTGCGGGATTTTCCGCTTTTTTGCCCGAAATGCAGGTGCGAGCGCATCATCAATGCGCAGAATTTCAGAATAGAGATAATTAATCAGCCGGACGCAAAGACGCAGCGCTGACCGTATATTTTCGGTCATGCCCTGCGCCTTTTCACATGCTGTGAATTTTGCGCGCTGCGATTTTCGCGTGTCGCGATTTTCACGCGCCGCATATTTTTCAGGAGGAAAAACATGAAAAAACATTGACCCAAAAGCTCGGGCTGCTCGGCATCGTCAGCTTTCTTTCGTACGCGGCAGCGGTGATATTCGCGCCGCTTGCCTACCGGGGATACGACCCGCTCGCGCAGGCGGTCAGCGATCTGAGCGCGGCAAACGCCCCGTCGCTTGCGCTCTGGAATCAGCTCAGCGCGCTCTACAATGCGTGCGAGGTCGTTTGCGCGACCGTCGTCTGCATCGGCATCGGCGGGCGGAAAACGAGACTGCTCCGCGCGGGCGTTTATCTGTTTGCCGTGATGGAATGGGTATCGGCGGTCGGGTATCGGATGTTCCCGCTCAGCGACAGCGGCTATGCGGGTGCATTTCAGGATGTGATGCACATGGTCGTCACCGCGCTTGTCGTGCTGCTGTCGGTTGTATCGCTGACCGTCATCATCGTCGCGGGGGCAAGGAGCGGGAGCTGCCGCTCCTACGGCGTATGCGCGGGCATCGCGCTCGGAATGATGCTCGTCGGCGCGGTGGGTGTAAAGCTCGTTCCCGCCGAATATTTCGGCATCGCGGAGCGGTTCAGCGTGTTTGCCGCGACGGGCTACAATGCCGCGCTCGGCATTCATCTGTTCTGCGGCAGGACAGAAAAGTAACTATTATTATGAGGAGAAATCACATGTCAAATATAACTATACGTCTTGAAACCAAGAACGACTGCCGCGCCGTCGAAAATCTGACACGCGAGGCATTTTGGAACGTCTACCGCCCCGGCTGCACGGAGCACTATGTGCTGCACTGCTATCGGGATGACCCCGCATTTGTTCCCGAGCCGGATTTCGTGATGGAGCGAAGCGGCGAGCTGATAGGGCAGGTCATGTATGTGCGGTCGGAGATTGACTGCGACGACGGCAGAAAGCTGCCGATAATGACCTTCGGTCCCATCGGAATCGCGCCCGCCTACAAGCGGCAGGGCTACGGAAAGCGTCTGCTCGACTATTCGATGGAGAGGGCACGCGAGCTGGGCGCCGGCGCGCTTGCCGTAACGGGTAATATCCTGTTCTACGGAAAATCCGGCTTTGTTCCCGCAAAGACAATGGGCGTGCGCTATGCTGGCGACCCGGAGGCGGATTATTTTCTTATAAAAGAGCTGACCCCCGGTTTTCTTGACGGCATCTGCGGGAGCTATCGCGACCCGGAGGGATATTTTGTCTGTGAGAGGGATGCTGAGGGCTTTGAGCGGTTTGAAGCGACCTTTCCGAAAAAGGAAAAGCTGAAGCTGCCCGGGCAGCTGTTTGAATGAAAAAGGGAAAAGCCATGTCAAAGAGAGCACGGCAATATATAGGTGTTCTGACGGCTGTTGCTGCCTGCTATATTCTTCACGAGGGGGCGCGTCTGCAGTATGCGCTCCCTGTGGGGGTGTTTCGACGGATAAATTTTATGGACTCGGAGCGCAGGTCGACGTTTTTCGAGAGGGCATGACAGACGCGCCGACGGAGAGGGTAGTCGATGCGGAAAAAAATTTCTCCCCGCTATTGACTCTGCAACTATTGCAGAGTTTATAATGCTGTGGTAAAATAAGCTCGGTAAAAAGGGAACTCGGCTATGGAAAAAAATCTGACCGAAGGCAGTGTCGTCAAAAAATTGCTCGGCTTTTCGCTGCCATATCTGCTATCATATTTTCTGCAAACGCTGTATGGGATGGCTGACCTGCTGATAATCGGCAGATACGGGACCGTCTCGGACACGACCGCCGTCTCGATAGGCTCGCAGGTCATGCACATGCTGACCGTGATGATTGTCGGACTGGCGATGGGCACCACCGTCTGCGTCGGACAGTCGGTCGGGGGCAGGCGCCGCGACCGCGCCGCGGGATACATCGGAAACACCGCCGTGCTTTTCGTCGGGGTCTCGCTCGTGCTGACCGCGCTGCTGCTCGCGCTGACCTCGCCGATAGTTTCGGTCATGTCCACCCCTGCGGATGCCGCAGACGGCGCGCGTGCATATCTTACCGTCTGTTTCATCGGCATCCCGTTCATAACCGCGTATAATGTTATCAGCTCGATATTCCGCGGCATGGGCGACTCGCGCAGTCCGATGTACTTCATCGCCGTCGCATGCGCGGCAAACATCGCGCTCGATCTGCTCTTTATGGGTGCGCTCGATATGGGTCCCGTCGGAGCTGCGCTCGGAACGACGCTGTCGCAGGCGATAAGCGTCGCCGTTTCGCTCGTCATGCTGCTGCGCCGCGGCGGGATAAAGCTCAGCCGCGCCGATCTGCGCCCGCAGCGCGACATCATCGGCGATATGCTGAAGATCGGCGTTCCGATAGCGCTGCAGGACGGGCTGATACAGATTGCGTTCATTCTCATCACGGTCATTGCGAACCGCCGCGGAATGACCGATGCCGCAGCCGTCGGTATCGTCGAAAAGATAATCGGCTTCCTCTTCCTCGTGCCGTCCTCAATGCTGTCGACGGTCTCCGCGCTCGGCGCGCAGAACATCGGTGCGGGCAAGCCGGAGCGGGCGCGCAAGACGCTCGGCTTCGCCGTTCTCTTTGCCTGCGGCTTCGGACTGTGCGTCGCCGTCGCGATGCAGTCAGGCGCGGAGAATGCCGTCTCGCTCTTTACCGACCGCTCCGCAGCGGACGGTGCGGCGGTCATTCGCGCGGGCGGGCAGTATCTGCGCGGGTACGTCTGGGACTGCGTTTTCGCGGGCATACATTTCTGCTTCAGCGGATATTTCTGCGCCGTCGGAAGGTCGGGGCTGTCCTTTCTCCATAATATTATCGCCATCGGCGTGATGCGCGTTCCCGGCGTTTATCTCATGTCGCAGCGCTTCCCCGACACCCTGCTTCCGATGGGACTTGCGACCGCCGCGGGCTCGCTTGTTTCGGTAATCATCTGCGTTATCGCATACCTGTGTGTCAGACGGCACGAGAGGGCTTGAACGTCGGCGCGCGCCGCGAAAAGCGCAGCGAAAATCGTCAATAACCGTCAATATCGGCATATAAAAATCGGCTGTAGGGCAGCGGCAGCCGCTCGAATTTCGGTCGGTGCTCTGCGCCGCGAACGGAGGAATTATGGAAGGCTTGTTTTCGATAGGTGATGTCGCGCGGATGTTTCACATGAGCGTGAGTCTGCTGCGGTACTACGAGAGGATCGGCATCCTCACGCCCGAATACGTGAGCCCCGAAAGCGGCTATCGCTATTACAGCGCGCGGCAGTTCGAGGTGCTGAACACGGTGCGTTACCTCCGCGCGCTCGACATGCCGCTCTCCGGGATTGCTGACTTTCTGCGCGGGCGCGAGGTCGGCAGGATGGAGGAGCTGCTGACGCGGCAGAAGGAGGCTGTCGCCGAAAAGCGGCGGGAGCTCGCGCGGGTCGAGCGAAAGATAGACAATCGTCTGTGTCAGCTGCGGGATGCACGCGGGTCGACGCTCGACGAGATCTCGCTTGTCCATCGCGGCGGATGCCGCATCGTCTGGGTCGACGGCGAGCTGAGCATTCACGGATATCTCGATATGGAGGCTCCGATACGGCGGCTCGACAGCGAACGCGAGGCGGTTATCTTCCTCGGCAAGGTCGGGATAGGCATCTCGCGCGAGCATCTGCGCGAGGGGCAGTTTGAGCGGTATGACGGGATATTTCTCATCGCCGACGAGGAGGATAGAATCGAAGGCGAGACGGTCAGCCTGCCGGAAGGTGATTTAATGACCGTGCGATTTTGCGGCTCGCATACCGACGCGCCGCGTTACTACCGCATGCTGCGCGAGGAGATCGAGCGGCGGGGGCTGGAGATATGCGGCTTTTCGCGCGAGGTCACCATGATAGATTACGGCTTCACGAGCAACACGAGAGAGTTCGTGACCGAGATAAGCATCCCCGTGAGCGGCTGTGCCGAGCGCTGCTGAGAATATGTCGGTAGAGAATAATTTGCAAACCGCGCGCTTATCACGTTGTCTGTAATAAGCTACCGGGGTCGGCGTGCTTTTTTATATACGTGCTTTATACGTGCTTTTTATCGGCGCGATTTTTAATAGGCGTTTTTTTACCGGCGTGTTTTTCTCATAGGTGCATTTTTCGGCAGCAGACTCCTTTATCGGAGCGTGTTTTGTCGGCGTGTTTGCGGTGCGCTTTTCTTTACAAAGGCTTGTCCTTACCCGCAGATAAGGTCGTCTATAACATCCTTTGCGTTTGTCGGCGAGACGCAGCCTGTTGCAAGAATGGAAAGCAGGCGGCTTGCCGCCTCGCGGCTGCGGGAGACGTCATAGATGAAAACGGTCTCGTCGGTGATGCCGAAGCAATCGAGCTCGGTTTTGATTATAAGTATCGAGTAGACGGTGGAGAGCTGCTCCGATTCGCCGCGCGGCATGGATGCGTCGGTCGTGGCGATGAGCTTATACTGCAGCGAGATGCCCGGGCGGTCTGGGTGCACGAGCAGCGAATCACTCTCCCTCGCGCGCTCGGTCACGTACACGCACCTCTCGGTTTTCGGCTTGTCTTTCACGGAAACGGTCATGTTCATTTTGCCTCACTTTCCTTGCCTGCGGCGGCATAATATATTGTTTTTCGGGCGATGCCGTCGGTGACGCTTTTTTCGGGCGTGCCGTATCGGTCAACGTTTTCTCAAGGCATGTCCCTCGAATTATTGATAATATCATAACACCAAATTATGGAAAAGTAAACCATATTTGTTCCCGCCGTTTCGACATACAACCGTTCCGATATCCGCTCATATACATAAAAAAACGGTTCGTTTACGGCGAAAAGGCTTCGAAAAGTGAGAGAAAGGGTTTAATCGGAGTACTGCCAACCGCGTAGCAGGGACATTTTTTGTCGAAAAGAGAATAAATATTCACATGTCAGGTAAAATATAACCGCACTTACAGTATTATTGCAATGAATAATTCGTGACGATGTGATATAATCGGTGTAGAAAGACGGGTGATATTGCGCTTTCCGCGATATCGAGCGCCGATGCTGCAGATTTTGCGGCATCACGGCGAAATGCAATGCAATATGCATTTTCACGTCTGTGAAAAATCGCGAAAAACGTATAAATTAAAAGACCGGCAGAACGCAGTACAGACTGCGGTCTGCTCCGTCGACGTGATATCATCATACATAAGCATCCCGATTCATCCGAATCAAGAAAGGAACCGCCGTGAAACCGAGGAAGTACATATCCGTCCCCCGCATCTCCGACCGAACCGCCCGCGCTCTTCCCGTGCGGCTGTTCGCCGTCGGTATCAGCCTGATATTCGCGCAGCAGTTCTTCGCGCGGCTGCTGCTCGACGGCACGATAGAATCGACCATGTCGCTCTGTCGAAGACTCGCTGTTTGCTCCGCCGCCGCAGAATATGCACTCGTCTCGCTTTGCGTTCTTGTCGGCGGTGTGCTGCTGCTCGACCTCGCCGTGCGGGGAAAGCTGTGATGCGGCGCGATACCGTGCATGCTGCATGAGCGGGTTATCCACAGGCTGTTTTGACTTTTTGACTGCTTAGCTTGCTGCGCGATGCCGGTACATGTCGGGGTGACCGTCGGAACGGGATAAAACGGTGCGGATGTTGCCGCGGCAAAGCGGTCGGAAAAGCGACAAAGCCGTATGCGCTGTTAATTAACATAAGCGTTGCCCGTTGCAAATGTCCCCCTTAAATACTGAAGTCTGCCGAAACGGATATCCGTTTCGGCAGACTTTTTAATGTTTGGATAACATGGAAGCTGCTTTTTGACGACCTTTCGGCGGCGCGGGATTTTCACTTTTGCCGCCGCGTGACCGCTTTTTCGACCTCCGCGCCGTCGCTGAGATCCGTTTTCGGCTCTCGCACCGCCGCGTGACCTTCGCTTTCAGCTCTTATGCCGCCGCGGAAGCGTCATTTCTTCAGCTTCCGCTGTACCCACTTGACCGCCTCGACTATCGGTATAACGGAAAGTGCAAGCCCGATCGAGATAGCATATTCGGCAATGCCGATGGGGGTAAAGCCGAACGCTGCGGCGAGCGCGGGGACCTCTATCAGCAGAGTAGTGAGCACGAGCGATGCGAGCATCGCGCCGAATAGCGGGAGATTATGGCTGCCGCGCAGGCTCAGCATGACCGTCGAACCGCGCTGCGAGCGCATGTTGAACGAGTGGAATATCTCGCACATCGACATGGTTAGAAACGCCATTGTCATGCCCTGCTCGCAGTCGGCGATGTTGCGGAAAGCCCAAACACCTGCGTCGAGCCGTTCGCCGATGAAGAATGCGGCGAGGGTCAGCACGGTGACGAGCGCGCCCTGATAGAGCACGTCGAAGCCGAGTCCGCCTGAGAATATGCCGTCACGGACGTCGCGCGGGCGGCGGCGCATGATGCCCGCCTCTGCCTGCTCGAGACCGAGCGCGAGCGCGGGGAAGCAGTCGGTGACGAGGTTGATAAACAGCAGATGCGGTGCGCGGAACACGGTAAAGCCGAGCACCGTCGCGAGAAAGATGGTCATTACCTCGGCGAGATTCGAGCCGAGCAGGAACTGTATCGCGCGGCGGATGTTGTCGTATATCCGTCGTCCCTCGCCGACCGCACCGACGATGGTGGCAAAGTTATCGTCGGCGAGCACCATGTCGGCGACGTTTTTGGTAACGTCGGTGCCCGTGATGCCCATGCCGACGCCGATGTCCGCGCTCTTGATGGACGGGGCATCGTTAACGCCGTCTCCCGTCATAGCGGTGACGTAGCCGCATGCGCGCCATGCGTTGACTATTCTCGTCTTGTGCTCGGGCTGAACGCGGGCGTAAACGCGGATGTCGCGGACGCGCTCCCGCAGCTCCTCGTCGCTCATCTGCGACAGCTGCGCACCCGTCAGCGCCTGCGACGGGTCGGTGAGTATGCCGAGCTCGCGCGCGATGGCGACGGCGGTATCGCGGTGGTCTCCTGTTATCATTACGGGGATGATGCCCGCCTCACGGCACTGCTCGATGGCTGCGCCGACCTCGGGGCGGACCGGGTCTATCATGCCGACGAGACCGAGGAATATCAGCCCCTGCTCAAGCGAATCGGGCGAGCAGTCGCCGGGCAGCTCGGTCAGCGGGCGGTATGCTGCGGCAAGCCCGCGCAGTGCCTGCTCCGCCATGGCGCGGTTCTCCGCTTCTATGCGCTCGCGCAGCTGATCCGTCATCGGAACGACCTCGCCGCCGATAAGCGCTGCGGTGCAGTGCCCGAGCAGAACGTCGGGCGCGCCCTTTGTGTACTGAACGGCAGTGTCGGCGGACACGCGGTGGACGGTGGTCATCATTTTTCGCATCGAATTAAACGGAGCCTCCGCTGCTCTCGGCTGAGCCGCTTCGAGCTCCGCCTTATGCAATCCGAGCGACGCGGCATAGCCGACAAGCGCCGCTTCGGTGGGCTCGCCGACGATGCCGTCGCTTCCCTCGCGTGCATCCGAGCAGAGCGCAAGCGCGGTCGCAAGCAGCTGTTCGTCGTCGCCGAAATGACGAACGACGGTCATGCGGTTTTGCGTCAGCGTTCCTGTTTTGTCGGTGCAGATGACCTGCGCGCAGCCGAGCGTTTCAACGGCGGTCAGCCGACGGATGATGGCGTTGCGCTTCGACATGTTCGTAACACCGATGGAGAGCACGACGGTCACTACCGCCGCCAGACCCTCGGGAATAGCCGCGACGGCAAGGCTGACAGCGACCATGAACATGTCTATGACCCTGCTGAATATTTGTGCCGAGTCGCCGCCCGTCAGCTCATCGCGCCCGCTGATGAGAGAGTACGCGAATATAAAGACGCATATGCCGAGGACGATGACGGTCAGCAGCTTTGACAGCTGAGAGAGCTTCTTCTGCAGCGGGGTCTGACCGTCCTGCGCCTGCGTAATGGCGTCGGCTATCCTGCCCATTTCGGTGTTCATGCCCACCGCAGTGACGACGGCTTTGCCGCGCCCGTAGACGACCGAGCTGCCCATGTACAGCATGTTTCTGCGGTCGCCGAGCGGCACATCGCCGTCAGCGGATGACTGCTTATTATCGGAGCTGCCTGACTCCGTTTGTTTACCTGAGCCCAGCGGCTCCGATTGCTTATCTACGGGGACGCTCTCGCCTGTCAGCGCGGATTCCTCCGCCTTAAGACTGGCGCACTCGATTATGCGGCAGTCCGCGGGGACTGCGTCGCCTGCCTCGAGCAAAACAATGTCGCCGACCGTGAGCTCTTCGCTCGGAACGGTCATCACCTCGCCTCCGCGCAGTACGTGCGAGGTCGCGGCGCTCATCTTCTGCAGCGCGTCTATCGCCTGTTCCGCTTTGCTCTCCTGCAAAACGCCGAGCACGGCGTTTATCACAACGACGGCGAGTATTATCACCGTGTCGGTCGGGAACGCGCCCTCTCCGGACACGTGTCCCTCGTAGACCGACGTTACCGCGCTTATCACCGCCGCGACGATAAGGATGATTATCATCGGGTCGGCGAGCTGCGCGAGAAAACGGCGTATCAGCGACGCGCGCTTCGGTTCTGCGAGTTTGTTTCTGCCGTCGCGCTCAAGCCTGCGCCCCGCTTCATCGGGGCTCAGTCCGCTCTCCGAGCTGTCGAGCTCACCGAGAACGGCGGCGGTCTCTTCAAGATAGTGTTTCAAGGTGTACCTCCTGCTTCCTGCCACGCATTTAATATAAGGGTGGGAGTTCGCCTGCGGCGGGACTCAAAAAAGACCACCGACAGACGTATGTACGTCTGCCAATGGTCTTGCATCAAACACTCAGGTCTGTCTGCTGCCAGCCGCGCCGCTTCGCGACCCGACGGTTGGTGACAGCAGATGGGACGGCAGCCCGTCCATAGCTACTCCCCAAAGGTTGGGAGTATTATACCATGGCGCGGCGGAAAAGTCAAGGGCGGGCGGGGAGTTTTTTGAATTTGCAAAGTTGTATATCAAATGCTATAATTAAAAGGTAGATATATGATTCTGCTTACAGCGTGTAATTTCGATGCGGTATCAATTTGCTCGGTCTGCGCTTTTTTCGCCGACATGCAACGGAGGGCTGAAAAAGCGAAAACATTAAATTCTAAGCAGGAATCCGCAAGGATTCCCGGCACGTCAAAACGAGGAGAGATAAAAAAGATGCAGAAGCGTCGAAAATCGTCACGTCGGCGTACAAGCG
>OIYS01001632.1_pt1 | contig 10760 bp, 10 predicted proteins | sample 1588271 | NCBI WGS metagenome assembly OIYS01 (sample SAMN03283286) | human gut metagenome | biome: human-associated habitat; material: feces | host: Homo sapiens | place: Peru | collected 2012
ACTTGAATCACTTTTTTTCTATATTTTTTGTTTCACATCAATTGTAACACTACAATTTTTATTTGATTTTTTTCAAACTACCTATTGCCGTAAGCAAAAATATGTGTTATTATATATAAATATTAAATAAAAACGAGGAAAAGGACAATACAAATAAAAGTAAAATCACCAGAGAGTTTGGCAAAAGCTGAGAGCCAAATTGAAAAATAGTTTATTTGTTATCACCTTGGAGTTAATAATTTGAAAATAGCAGTAAAATTATTCGTAGATCTGCGTTAAAGATAAATAAGATATATATAATTTTTATATATAAATTAAGGTGGTACCGTGAGCAAAAGCTTGCCCTTTTACATAAGGGCGAGCTTTTTTCAAATATTAAAAATACCAATAGTAGAATTTAAAATATATAAATTCTAAATATGTATATGGTAAAAATAAAGGAGGATTTTTATGTGCGAAGAAAAAAAAGACTATGGTAAAACATTAAATTTACCAAAAACAGAATTCCCAATGAGGGCAAGCTTACCAGAAAGAGAACCAGAATTACAAAAAGAAATTCTAGACAACGGTTTATACGAAAAAATATTAAAGAAAAATGAAGGAAATGAAAGTTTTGTACTACACGATGGACCTCCATATGCAAATGGTGAAATACATATTGGTCACGCATTAAATAAAATTTTAAAAGACACTATTGTAAGATATAAGGCATTAAAAGGTTATTACACACCATTTATTCCAGGATATGATACACACGGAATGCCAACAGAAAAAAAGGCCATTGAGAAATTAGGATTAGATAGAGAAAAAATTCCCGTATCACAATTTAGAGATACTTGTAAGGAATTTACAAGAAATTATAAAGATAAACAAACAGAAGGATTTAAGAGATTAGGATGTATAGGAGACTGGGAGCACCCATATATTACATATAATCCAGAATGTGAAGCAAGACAACTTGGTGTATTCTGGAATATGTATAAAAAAGGCTATATGTATAAAGGATTAAAACCAGTATATTGGTGTACAGATTGCGAAACAGCATTAGCAGAAGCAGAAATAGAATACCAAGATGTAGATACAATGTCGATATTTGTTAAATTCCCAGTAAGAGTAAGCAAAGGCTTGTTTGATGTAGAAAATACTTATTTTGTAATATGGACTACTACACCTTGGACACTTCCAGGAAATGTTGGAATTACAATTGGTGGAGAATTTGAGTATGCAATAGTAGAAGTAAATGGCGAAAAATTAATTATGGCAAAAGCACTAGTAGACGATGTAATGCAAAAAATAGGAGCAGAAGAATATAAAATATTGAATACATATACAGGAACAGAATTAGAAGGAGTACTTTGTAAACATCCATTTTTAGATAGAGATTCAAGAGTTGTTTTAGGTAGTGACGACACAATAGTAGTAGAACTAGGAACAGGTACAGGAGCAGTACATACAGCACCTGGATATGGTAAAGAAGACTATTTATGTGGCTTGAAAAATGGCTTAGATGTAGTAGTAACAGTTGATGGAAAGGGTTACCAAACAGAAGGAGCCGGAATTTTTGCAGGACTTAGATATGATGAATCTAACGAAAAGATAATAAATTGGTTAGAAGAAAATAAATTTTTACTATATAAGCAAAAAATAAATCACGCATATCCGCATTGCTGGAGATGTAAAAATCCAATAATATTTAGAGCGACAGAGCAATGGTTCTGCTCAGTAGATAAATTTAGAGATAAAGCAGTAGAAGAAGCTAAAAAAGTTCATTGGATACCAAGTTGGGGAGAAGATAGAATTACAAGTATGATAGAAGAAAGGGCAGATTGGTGTATTTCAAGACAGCGTACTTGGGGAATTCCAATTCCAATCTTCTATTGTAAAGAATGTGGAAAAGAATACATAACAGAAGAATCTATTGAAAAAATAAAAAGAGTTTTCAAAGAAAAAGGTTCAAATGCGTGGTGGGATTTATCTGAAAAAGAATTAATGCCAGAAAATGCTAAATGTGAATGTGGACATACAGAATTTAAAAAAGAATCTGACATTATGGATGTTTGGTTCGATTCTGGCTCTACACATCAAAGTGTTTTAGTAGAAAGAGGATTACCATATCCTGCAGACCTTTATTTAGAAGGTGCAGACCAATATAGAGGTTGGTTCCAATCTTCACTTCTTACATCTGTTGCAACAAATGGAATAGCACCATTTAAAGAAGTTTTAACACACGGATGGACAGTTGATGGGCAAGGAAGAAAAATGTCTAAATCTTTAGGAAATGGTATAAGCCCACAGGATGTTATAAAAGAATATGGAGCAGATATATTAAGACTTTGGGTATTATCTTCAGACTACCAATCTGATGTAAGTTTATCTAAAGATATATTGAAACAATTAACAGAAAGCTATAGAAAAATGAGAAACACAGCAAGATATATTTTAGGAAACACAGCAGATTTTGATCCAAATAAAGATATGGTAGAATATGAGAATTTGGAAGAATTAGATAAATATGCATTATTAAAATTAAATGATTTAGTAAAAAAATGCACAGCAAGTTATGAAAAATATGATTTCCACGAAGCTTATCAAGCATTAAATGTATTTTGTGTAACAGATATGAGTAGTTTTTATCTAGATATAATTAAAGATAGACTATACAGTACACTTACAGATTCTAAAGAAAGAAGAGCAGCTCAAACAACAATGTATATTATATTAGATACATTAGTAAAAATACTTGCACCAATTACTTGCTTTACAGCAGAAGAAATATGGAAATTTATGCCACACCAAGAAAATGAAAAAACAGATAGTGTAATGTTAACTAATTACCCTACTGTATGTGAAAAATATGAAAACGAAGCTTTAAGAGAAAAATGGAGTAAAATTATAGAAATAAAAGAAGCGGTTGCAAAAAAATTAGAAGAGGCAAGAGCACAAAAAGTAATTGGACATTCATTAAATGCTAAAGTAACATTATTTGCAAAAGAAGAACTATATAATTTCATAAATGAAAACAAAGATTTATTAAAAACAGTATTTATTATTTCTAAATTAGAAGTAGAAGAAAGTAAACGCCAAGAAGGAGAAGATTTAGGAATAAAAGTAGAAATAGCACCAGGTGAAAAATGTGAAAGATGCTGGATGTATTCAGAAACAGTAGGAGAAGACAAAGAACATCCAACACTATGCCATAGATGCGCAGAAGTTATGAAAAAATTATAATAAATAAAATTTTTGACATTTTACATAAAACAGTGTTATACTTTATAAGTAAACTCGAAAGGGTTTTTTTGAATATATTTTATTCCCTTTTTTATCTGGACTTGTCCAGCGAATATAATAATTTATTATAAAAAATAGGAGGAAAAAATAGTGATGAAGCATAATACCATAGACAGTGTGGATGTACTTTGTGTAGGGCTTGGACTAGTAGCCCTAATCATATTTGGTATTGTTGGGATACTGGCGATGACAGTAAGCAAAGTACCACAAAATTGTGAACAATGTTCATATTGTTCTTGCGAAGGAACTATTGCAGAAGAATATAGCATAAACTAATCACAACCCCGGTAAACGAGATCTCTTGTTTACCGGGGTAATTTTTACTTTACAAAAGTTAAAACCTTTTTTAAATAACATCACTACCAATATTTAATTCTTATAAAGCATTTTCGAACGAAATGGTAGTTTCACTGAATTACCATATAAGTAATTCTTTTTGTAAATCAGACGAGTAAATAATCTTCTATTTTTTGAATCTTATATCATCGCCGAAGAAACGATAAATATCATAATGACCAATAAACCTAGAAACAAGTCTTTCATCATAAGTGTTATATAAACCTTGTAAATCTAAATTTGTTGATATTATAGTTTTAGTAATTTTTCCATTGGAATTTAATAGTCTTGTGTTTATTATTTTATAAAGTTCAGTAAACTTCATAGAATTCATAGTTTCTGTACCTAAATCATCTATTACTAATAAATCTACATTTAATAAGTTTTCTGAAAATGTAGGGTCATTTTTAAACATTTTAGAAATTAAAGTGTCTAACATAACCGGTGCAGTTTGGTAAAGAACAGTATATCCTTGCTTTATAAGTTTATCTACAATAGCATTAGATAAATATGTTTTCCCAAGTCCAGTTCCACCAGAAAACAGTAAATTTTTTCCAGCAGGATTATTAAAATCTTTTATAAATTCTAAACAAGAATTTTTAATATTTTTAATGTTTTCTCTAGGTGAAATATTATCTCCATATTTTTTTGAATCTATTTTATCTGAATATAAATTCAAATTGAAATTTTCGAAAGTGTCTTTATTTAAATTGTTTATATTTGATTTGTTATATTGAATATCAAATATTTTTTGCTTTAAACATTTGCACATTTCGGTGTGTGAATTGTGGATAACATACCCTGTATCTTTACAAATATTGCAATTATATTCCAAATTTAAATAAGTTTGCGGAATATTGTTCTCTTTTAATATTTTTTCTTTTTCAGCTTTTAAATTTTCTAATTTTTCTTTTTGCAAACTGATATTACTTGAAGGAAATAATACAGACTTTGCAATAGATATAGAAATTAAATTTAATTCTTTTTCTATTTCTTCAAGGCGTGGAAATTTAGAGTAGAGTTTTTGTTTCCTTTCTTCTAATTGCCTTGAATGAGCCATCCTAGTTTGTTCATATTCAGTTAATAATTGTTTTAAAATAATATTATCCATAAAAAATCCTTTAAAAATTATTCTGCTTTTTTATTTGCATATAACTCATTCAAATTATCATAAGTTCTTTTTTGATAATTGTTATAGTTTGTTTTCTTTTCTAATTCTTTTACATCCTTAGATTTTTGCTTGAATTCTGCTAAAAATGCTTCTACTTCACTAGCAGTTTTTAAACCTCTTTCGTGCCAATCGGTTAATAATTTATCTATATAATCAAAATTTGGATTTGCTTTTGATGTGGTTTTTTTCAAAGCTATATTTATTATATCTAACCCAAAATTATAATCTAAAAGCCATTTCTCAATATATGCTTCTTCAAATTGAGTAAGATTACTATATCTCCCAAGTTTTTTAGCAATAGATTTTTTTATTTTATTTATATTCTCATATTTTTGATAGTAGTTTTCTAAATCGTTATATGTTTTTATTTTACTATTAGACCAAGCCTGGGCTACTGTTTGAACATAATTTTTGTGAAGAGCAGATTTATTAAAACAATAATCAAATAAAGCAACCATAACTTGCTCGTCAAATTCATATTTTTTAAACCACAAATCTATATCACTATACCAAGAAGGTGACATTATACCTTGGAAATATGTATTATTAATACTTTCAATAGCACGAGCTCTGTATTCAGATTTTGCATTTTGTTTAACCTTATCTGGAGATAAAGTTAAATTTGGAACAAAAGATTTGTGTAGTTCTATTTCTTGTAAATTATTTAGAACATAACCATTTAATTTCTTGGTAACTACACCTAATTCTTCCCAAAAGGCTAGAGCAGATTGAATTGTAGAAAAAGGAATATTTAACTTTTTAGATAAATCGTTAAGTTTAATATCTTTATCATATTTAGCAAGAAAAACTAAGCATAAATATACTTTGATGCAGTCTCCACTTGCTTGAGATAAATATTCTGTAAAAAATATATCTGGAATTTCTGTATGTGAAAATAGTATTGATTTATCGTTAATTTCAAGTTTCATAATTACCCCCAAAAACAATTCGTAGTTTCAAAAATTATATCATTTATGGGGCAATAAAACAATAAAAAAGGAAAATAATTATAGCTTATTTTTAAAGCCGTTCAATTTGATCTAAATTATATATTTATTATAAATATGCAAGATATATGGTTCCTACATTAGGTTATTAATAATTTATTATATTGTAGGGATGATTTTAATCACCTGCCATTAAAAATGAATTAATATATACAATAAAGAATTGTAGGGGCGATTTTAATCGCCCGATTAAAAATATTTATCTTTTGCCCAATTTATTATATTGTTGCGTATATATTCTTTTATTCTTAGGTATTCATTGTTTGTCCTTATAATATGTTCATAAAATGACTTTTGCCATATTGATAACCCAATGTCCTTACTAATGTTTGTTTTAAAATGTTTAATTATTTTCGAAAGTGTTACATTTTGTTTATACCTTATCCAAACTAGAAGGTGTATATGGTTAGGCATTATTACATATTCATCAATTATTATATTGTTATACAGCTGTTCCAGTTTACTTATATTATACTGTACAATTAATCCTTTTCTTGATAATTCTATATTATCTTTAATTATTTTTCCTAATAATTGTGTTCGGTTTTTTATACATATTGTAATAAAATATATATTTTCAGTTGCATAATCATAATGTTGTAATCTTATTTTTTTCCTTACAGGTAAAAATTTTTTCATATTTTCCTTCCTATTTTTTATTGTGTATATTAATTTTTTTTATGGCGGGCGATTAAAATCGCCCCTACAATTTTTTTTTTTGTATATATTAATTCGTTTTTAATAGAGGGTAATTAAATTGCCCCTACAATTAAAAAGGTATTTTATTTACTAAAAAACCAAACTTTTCTATTTTGCACAAATTTAAACATATAAGAAAAAAAGTAAAATATATTTTCATTATTAAAACCAAACAAACTAAATAAAAACAAAGGGAAATAAAATATTATAAAAATAGAAATTTTAATATTAAAATTAAATGGAAGGATTTTCGAAATTCTAAATAAAATAAATGCCCAAATGAGATTTATAATAATTGTTGAATAATCGAATAATCCAAATAGTTTATTTTTAAAATTGTAGTTCTCTGGAAAAATAAATTTCATATTAACCACCACCTATTATTAAATTTTTTATAGTAGTAAGTCCAAAATTTACATCTGTGCTAAGTCCACCCATAAACTCTTTTAGGAAAGAATTCGCTTTTATTAAAGAATAAATAGAACCAATATATATTAATTCCGAAAAAATATCATTTTGCTTATATTCTAAAGAAAATGTTATTAATAAAATGAGTGCCACTAATATTTGCAAAAATAAAAGTGAAAGAAAAATTTTGCACCAAGCTTTAAAAATCCAATTAAATTTATCTACAGATAGAGAAAGTATTGCAAAAGGACAGATTAAAATAAATACTTTAATCATTACATATCTTAAAGAATAAGATATTGCTAAATTTACAAAACCAATAGAAATAAAAGCTTTTATTAAACCATTAAATGTAAATAAATTAAAACTTGTATCTAAATAAATTGTAGAATTTAAGTTTTCTAACAGCGTATTGAAACATATTGGTGTATTACATAAATATTCTCCAACATTTCTAATTGCATTTGATAAATATGAATTTACCCATATAGCAGAATAACAAATTAACGAGGTTGAGTTAATGGCAATAGCACATAGAAATATTTTGAAAACAAAGCTTGATGGTTTTTGCATTTGAGAAAAAGTTAAATATGATAAAAGCAAAGAAAAACCATAATAAAGCAAAAAACCATAAATAAGGCCATTACAAATTGCAATAATTCCAGAACCCGTTTTAATTCCTAATAGATCTAAAATATTTGAATCTTCAAAAATGTTTGAATTAATAAAAAGTAAATCATCTAAAATTGTGTAAATATTATTATTTATTGATGAAATTAAACTAGAAAAAATAGTATTAATTGATTCTAGCAAAGATGAAACAATGTTTATTTCTATTTAAAACACCTCCTTTTTAAGTTAATAGTAGATTTATTGCAGACAAAATTAAATCAATAGAAAGTAAAAAGGCATATGAAAACAAACTTCCTCGAATAATTTTTTTACCTATACGAAGCCTTTCTTCATCTCCAAAGCTAAACTTTTTCATAAAAATACCTGTGCCAACGGCAACTGCAGCAGCTGGTGTAGATATTTTTATAAGCCAGCCTTCTATGGTTTCAAAGGCGGAATTTAAAGTACTAATAAGTTTGGGATATGCTGCAAAACTTGTTTGCGAAAATGTGAAAATTAATATTAAAGATAAAATTAAAATAAATATTAAATAAAATTTTTTCATAAGAATCTCCTTTATAATTATTTTTTTTCTAAAAAATAGGGTAACATTTTTAATTTTATAGGTGGCAAAATTTTACTACCATTTGATAAAAAAGAAAGACAAAAAAAGGTATTTAAATTTCTGGTAAAAAAGTTTGTATCATATACAAAATCAAAGTTTATAGTTTCATTAACACTTTCTGAAATGTTGGAATTTTTTGACATCAAAGAAGATGTAAAATAATTAAAATTAGTTTCTTTTGCATTTTCAGAAATAGATTTAGAAAGTTTTATTTTATCTTCTTTACCTATTTGCTTTTGAGCTTCTTCAATTGTAAAAATATCGTCTGTTCTAAACCAAAATTTATTTATAAGATTTTGAGTAATAACCTTTACAGAAGAATTATCTTTTAAAGTATTAAGCAAAGAAGAATAACTTTGAGTTGCAACAATATTAATACATTTGGCTTCTCTGCTTTGTGCAAAAAAATTACTATCAGTTAATGTTACATATTCGTGATATTCATCGCAAATAAATGCAGTAGTTTTTATTTCTTTATTTTTTGCAAGTTGCATAAGCACTTCGGACTGAAAATCTAATTTTAAATAAGCAGCAATAATTTTTGAAAGATTTTGGTATTCTGAAATATTCATATTTAAAACAACAATTTTTCCTTCTTGTACTACAGAGCTAAACCCTAAAAAATTTAATTCTTCTTGGGGAGGGGAAAAAGTGTTTAATATATCGTAATTAGAAATAAAAGTATTGGTTATTCTTGTAATTTCAGATTTTAAAATAGAAAGAACTCTGGGATCTAAATTCCTAAATTCATTTTCGAAAAATGTTAAAGAAGAGTGTAAATCATAAGTTTGATTTTTAGATAATTTGCCAGACCTAAATAGTTTTTTCAATAAATTTAATTTTTGAATGTAATAATTTTCTTTAGTTATAAGTTTATGAATTTCTTGAAAAGTAACATAGCCATTATTATATAATCTGCATAATTTAATTGCTTCAGCTAAAACTTTTTCACTTTCATCTAGCCAATAGCTTTCTGAATTGTTAGGAGAAAATAATAGCAGAATAGTTTTTAATCTATTTGCGAGAACTTGGGGAGACAAATTTGGCTTATGTAGGGGATTATATTTATACTTGCCATTTAGCTCTATAACAATTACATCATCAAGTCGATTATAAAGTTTGGAATAATTAAGAACTTGTTTATAAAAATTCCCCTTTACATCTAGAATAAGCATACCAATTTTTTTAAAAATATCATTTGAAGAATAGCTAATTAATTGTTTGCAAAAAGGGTACATTGCAGAACTAGTTTTACCACTTCCAATAGTTCCAGTTACTAAAATATTTTGATATAAACCAGGTTCATCTATAAAAACAGGAAGGTTATTTAAAGCATTTTTTCCTACTAGCAGAGAAATTCCAGAAAATTTATGATGTTTATGAAATTTAGTTTTTTTACTTTTAAAATATTTTGAAAATATAAAAGAAAAAATTGAATTTAAAAGAAAAAACAAATTAAAAACAAGAGAAATTTTAAAAAATAATTTAATATAAAACCAAGCAGTAGGAATTTTTAAACAAATATCAAAAGGATGAATGGCATAAGGGAATATTAAAGATGTACTAGTTAATATAGGATTAAAAAACCAAAGAATTATAATATACAGCAAATATGTGAAAAAGGAGACTAAAACAAGCCTTAAGAAAAAAGATAAAGTTTTCAAAAGTACCTCCTAATTATAAAAATTTTTTTAATTTCAATTTGGAACCTTGTTTAGAATGACAAAATTTCAACTCGAAAAAAGAATAAATAGAATAAAAAAATAAAAAAGTATTAATAATAAAAAATATAAAGAAAGTATGAATCACGATGGTTAGCTAATCACCACCTTTCCAATTTTTTCCATAATACTATAAATTTTTAAATTTGTCTATACTTTTTTAAAAATTTATGTTAAAATTATTTACTGTTCGGACTAAGTAATGAAAATGTGCTTATTTTTTATTATTTAAGAAAGGTGAATTAAAACAGTTTATTACAAATTGATTTTTATTGAATAGGAAAAATTGAAAACTCTTTATTCAATAAAAAATTTACAATTATAAATAAATAATATAAATTTAGGAGGGAGAAAAATGATAGAAAAAACTACAAAAATAGGAGAACTTTTAAAAGTAGCACCAGAAAAAGCAGAAATATTATTAGAAATAGGAATGCATTGTTTGGGTTGTCCCGCATCCCAGATGGAAACACTGGAAGAAGCTGCGGCAGTTCATGGAATTGATATTGATGAATTAATGGCTAAAATTAACAGCTTATAATCATTGTCACAATAATAAATCAGGCTGTGGCACCTTGCGGATGTCACAGCCTTTTTTATCACTTTATGGCTTTGGTGTATCAGAGATTGTCATTTATACCGCTGCGAGTGACTGCAGTGCGTGATCTCTGATGATCGTTTCAAAATGCTCATTGTAATAGCCTTCCGGATTGGCAGTGCTTTTCAAAACCTGTCCGTATTCGGAGGCGGCATTGCTTAACTGGTTAAACTCCCGGACACCGATCTTACGGTTGTAGATCACAAGGTGATAATGACCGCATGCTTTATCTTTATATAATGAATTTTGGCAAAGTACAAAGCCTTTGGCGACATGGGCAAACCGGATCACCTCA
>OIYS01001633.1_pt1 | contig 10747 bp, 11 predicted proteins | sample 1588271 | NCBI WGS metagenome assembly OIYS01 (sample SAMN03283286) | human gut metagenome | biome: human-associated habitat; material: feces | host: Homo sapiens | place: Peru | collected 2012
TCCCCTTGCAGATCCGGCAGAAAAGGGGATACAGAACAAAACCGATCACGCTGATGCCAAGCGCATAGTTTTGGGCAGCCACCGATTGACTGCCCGAAGCGGTATTGGAAATCATATTGACGAACAAAAACTCCGCGCCTAAAAAGGTAAAGGTAAACAGGCTCATCAGCAGGACAGCCTTTGTGTATGGGATTCTGTTTTCCTTATTAAAGGCATCGCTTTGCCTGATTTTTTTCAAAATGCTGTTCATACTCAAATCCTCTTATTCACTGTCAGGCACGAATTCCATCATGTCATTCGGCGTACAATTCAGTGCTTGGCAGATTTTGCCCACGGTTTCAACCGTGATGTTTTCGTTCCTGGTCATTTTGGAAATGACATAGTTGCTGATGCCCGCAGCCTTTTCAAGGTCTTTCTTCACATCCCTGTCGATCAGCAATTTTCGAAGCTTTCTATAACTTATACCCATACCGTCAGCCCCGATTCAAACAGAACTTACTCATAAAACAGGAACAGCCGATCCTGACTGTTGAGAATATAATAACACATTATCCGAAAAAACTCAAGGATTTATAAAGCGATCGAATTGATTTTTGTGTTTTTCAGCTACTCCTCCGCAGAAAAGGAAAAGACGAACCGCATTTTTCTGCGATTCGCCTCTGCTGAAATATATCTTAGCTTGTCTTTGTAACAGAATACTCATGAGTCCTTTTATCTTTCACCCGATCCGTTCAAAATCCGCAGCTCCGTGCTTACACAGCGGACATATGAAATCCTCCGGCAGTTCTTCTCCCTCATATACATATCCGCACACCTTGCAGACGTACCCTTTCCTGCCCTCGGTTTGAGGTTTCGGCTTGACATGCTTCTGATAATAGGTATAAGTCATAGTCTCCCTGTCTGAGATAACACGCGCCTCGGTGATTTCGCAGATAAACATACCGTGGGTATCAAAGTCAACATACTGCGTCACCTTCAGAGACATAAAGGAATTTATAAATTTAGGCAGAAAGAGCAATCCGTTATCGCTGCGAAAGGGTTCGCAGTATGCAAATTTGTTCACCGTTCTGCCGCTTTGAGAGCCGAATGTTTCAAAAACCGAAAACGGTGCGTCGGTGCTCAGGCAGTTAACATTCATAATGCCTGTCTGTTTTAACTTCATAGTTTTTTCTGACTTTCTATTCAAGCAATATTTCACCGCGTGCTGTCATTTTTTAATTCCCTTTTCCTGCTTATCGCAAAGGCTGTTGATGCGGTTTGTAAGAACCGTCAAATCCTTGCTCTTGCAGTCCCTGCTGCGCTCAATGATTCCCATAAGACGCATACCGGCTGTGTACAGTTTATTCCATACCGCAGAGGAGCGCCCCCTCCTTTTGTGATCGCCGTGCGGCACCTTTTTTCGGCTGCCGACAGCAAGCTGAGCACCGATGACCGGGTCGAAAGCGTCCCCGCTGTACGGAGCTGTTGCCTCAATCCCAAGCCGTTCGGTAACAGTCTCGGCAAAGCTGTCGCAGATGCCGTCCGAGCCGTGATTTACATAGACCCTTACCGGTCGTTTTTTTATTGCGGATATCCAATCTATCAGCTGTAACTTGTCGGCATGTGCCGATATTCCCTCAAGATTTTCGATATGCGCCGAAACCCTGACATCCTCTCCGAACAGATTCACATACCGCGCACCGTCCAAAAGCCGTCTGCCGAGGGTACCTTCTACCTGATACCCCACAAAGAGGACCGTACATTCCGGTCTCCAAAGATTATGCTTTAAGTGATGCCGGATACGTCCCGCCTCGCACATTCCCGAGGAGGAGATAATGACCTTAGGCGTTGGATCCGCATTGATCATTTTGGAATCATCACTTGTTACCGTAAGATGCAAGCTGTCAAACCCGACGGGATTTATACCCCTGTCAAGCAGCTCGTTCGTTTCCTCATCAAAGTAACTGCGAAGTGTTTCTTTATAAATGTCGGTCGCCTCAATCGCAAGCGGACTGTCAAGATATACCGGAAAATCGGTTAGAGCAAGCTGTTGCTCCTTGATGCGTCTAAGCATATATAGGAGCTCCTGTGTTCGTCCGATTGCAAAGGACGGAATTACCACATTTCCTCCGCCGGTAATCGTTCGATCGATTATCTCGGCAAGCCGTTGCTCCAGATCCTTCGGCTGCGGCGGACGCAGACTGTCACCGTAGGTGGATTCAATAACAAGTATATCCGCTTCATCCGGCACATTCGGCGGGCACAGAAGCGGTCTGCTCGGCGTCCCGACATCCCCCGAAAAAACGACATGGTGCGTTTCTCCGTTTTCGGTCACGGATATCTTAATGCTTGACGAGCCAAGCAGGTGACCTGCATCATAAAATACGGCGAAAATACCGTCGCACGGGTTCACTGCCCCTTTGTAATCAGTCACACGAAAATGCGGCATAAGTTTTTTTACATCGTCAAGGGTATACATCGGAGTGTATCCCCCCTCACCGGAGCGCAGTGCCCTGCGGTTCTTCCAGACCGCTTCCGTTTCCTGAATGTGTGCAGCGTCGGCAAGCATAATAGCGCATAAGTCACGCGTAGCGGTCGTTGCATATACATTCCCGCAAAAGCCGTTTTTAATCAATAGAGGAAGCTTTCCGGAATGATCGATGTGGGCATGTGTAAGAAATACAAAGTCAATAGCAGCGGGCGTCACGGGGATCTCGCTGTTTTCATAAATATCCGGGCCCTGCTCCATGCCGCAGTCTACCAGAATCTTTTTGCCGCAGGCCTCAAGCAAAGTGCAGGAGCCGGTAACCTCATGTGCGGCACCGAGAAACGTCAGTTTCATAAAATCCTCCGTTCGCGTTTTTCAGTTGTCGGACTCTCTAACTATGTATAATCGCTTTGGTCTTGTATTGACTGATAAACAAATAAACAGCAGCGACTAAGACAGCAGCCGTAAAGATAGCCGATATGACAAGAATAATCTTTTTTCGGTCATAAATATTATTGTTTCTCTGCCCTTAAACGTTTTTCGGTTCGTGAGCCGACGGTTTCGCACCGTCGGCTCCTGTTTTCGTTTTGCCTACCTATTAGAGTCCGGTTTCCTTGCATTTTTCAAAGAAAGCGGTCGTTGGTCGGCTTCCGGAAATTCATGATGCGGCAGTGGATCTGTTTCCGGATCATGGATCATATCAAGATCGAAAATATCCGTTTCCGCAATTCCGCGGCAGAAGCCACAGTAAACATCGCCCTCCGGTATGAGTCGTCCGCAGTGTTCACAGTGTTCGTATGTCGCCATCATGTCAGTTTCCTCCTTTAATTCTTCTTCAAGCTCTCGCAGTCAGGAGCAATTGAATTACCGTGCACTCGGATGTTGCTCCCGAAAAACATCCGATAATCCCGGCAGTTATGGATTTATATATTGATTCAGTCAAACGTAAACCTATGATAACCGTTTGACTTCTCCTCCGTCAAACACGGTTCTGTATCCTATGCGTTCCGTTAAAATCCTCAGTTGTTCAAGCTCCTGCTTTATTTCTCCTCGGTCTGTTTTGCTGTCATGCAGACCGTATTTATCGTGCACAGATATCGGAGAAAGGTTCACTGCTACCACATTTGCGCCTGCCTTGATGCCGCGTTCTCTGCCGTCCTCGGCAATACAGCCGAACGCCGCAGAAACAAAAAGCAAAATGCTCGGTCTTACCAGTCGAATCAGAGACAACGTGTATATCATCTGCAATAAAGACTCCGGACGGAATGAAACAGAAGGCGAATCCTTGTGTGAAAAAAACGGTTCAACAGTGCATATATCCGGCTGAAACTCTTCAACAAATTTCAGATTCTCTGCAAGCGTATGTGAGGTCTGATACGGACTTCCCACCGTAAAGCAGTAACCTGTTTGAAAGCCGATATCTCGTAAATCCCGAAGACAGCTCATTCGGTTATCAAAGAACCTTTCTTTAGGATGCATCTTCGCAAAGTGACACTTATCTGCCGCTTCTCGGCGAAGAATATACCGATCAGCCCCCGCATGATACATCTGTTCATATTCTCTGTGAGTGTATTCCCCAAGAGAAAGTGTTACGGCGCAATCAGGAAAGCTCCGACGAATATCCGATACGATATCGCAAACATCATCTGCCGGAAGCGTCCCATCGTCACTCTGCAGAACAAAGGTGCGAATCCCCCATTTATATCCTTCATTACAACAGCTGAGTATCTGTTCTTTTGTAAGCGCATATCTTTCGCGGTTTATATTTGAACGACGTATGCCGCAGTAACAACTGTCGCCGAGACAGCTGTTGCCTATTTCAATCAAACCTTCGATGTATACTTCGTTTCCGTATACTTTTTTTCGAACTTCCGCGGCGTGTTCGCCGGCATAATAAACCAATTCAAGTGCCTTAACCGAGGTCAAACATTCATATTCTTCAATGACAAGAGCGTTCTCCCTTTTCAGCTTATCCAAGAGCCACAAGCAACGAGTCTTCTTTTTCCATGACATTTTAAGCCGTCCTTCACATCGGACAATGCGGCTGCTTTTTCCGCATTGTTTATATAATCATTCTCTCCTGTTTGGCTTTTGTTTCGGCAAAGTCGGGCACCGGCGCCTGAGGTGCCGGTTAAATCGGATAATACGAAGCAATGCGCGAAAACATTCTTCATGCTGCTTTTTTATCGCTGCGACAAGTCATATCTTATTTATGAGCTCCGGAAAGCCTTCATCCCCCGCTGCTGCAAACTCAATATACGTATCCGTCCACTCATAGTTTTCTCCCTCGGCGGCAGTATGAAGATTACTTTCTGTACCGCCGAATTCGCCGAGTTCCTTAAACCATAGCTCGGCATGAGTCTTCTCATTTTCCGCCGTTTTCAAAAACAGGGCGGCAATCTGTTCAAAACCCTGTTTTTTGCAACAGAAGCAAAGAAACTGTTCTTACTTCCTCCCTGCGACTCCCCGGCAAATGCTTTCCAAAGGTTTTGCTCGGTCTGTGCTCCTGCATACTTGTTTCTGTCATTCATAAGTGCTGCCCCCCTTCCTTGCGTTATTAGGATAAGCTCCTAATAATATTATAGAAGAAAACCGGTATAAAGTCAATAGGCAGTAAAGTAAAAAAGGAGGGTCCCAATTGCATTTTTATCTTTTTGCTGTCTAATGTGCCGCAGGCTCATATCTGCAGCTATGAGCGTATCGACCTGAAAAACGGTCTGAGTCTGTTTGAAACCCGGAGCAAGACCGTGTAATTCGCCGCCCTTCTGCGACAGGAGACTTTATCTTTTTTATCTTTGTCTGTTGTCCATAACAACGCCGTTGTTGTATACGATTTTTGAGACTGCCTAAAATGTATCACGGCACAGTGCGGACAGCTTTTTTATTTTCACCATAGATGCAGCTCCGCATTATTTTATTGTTTCGCTGTTGTTGATAACCGACGCGGAATAAAGGAACAGCGCATCGTCTGCTTTCATGAAGTCGATCAGCCTTCCGAGAGCAGTAGGCGCGATATAACGGATATCGACAAGGGTTATTTCGGTATAACCTGCGGCAAGAAGCGGTACTATGCAGCTGCCGAATGAATCGCGAAAAACAACAAGTCTGCGTTCATTCGCGGCGTTCGGATTGGTAATTCTGATGATCGAGCGCGCGCCGCCGAGGAACATTTCATAAGGATCTCTGCCGGCGGCAGCGCTGAGGTCATAAACAGGAATGTCAGACGATGTTTCGACGTTATACACTTTAAGATCTCGTATCACCGCATTATCGAGATAGAAAATGCGCTCCGGCGCGTGCGGTAGGGCTGCCTGACCGTAATAGACACCGTAAAAAGAAACGCCCGCGTCATGCTTTTCACACTGCCCTATCCGCTCCGCGCCTATTTTATCCGCAATTTCGTCGGCAACCTTCAGAATTCTTTCCTGACGCCAGTGTGAATCGGTGTAATAGAAATCATCCGCCGAAAGAAATCCGGAAATATCAACATACCTTGCTTCCGGAAATCCGTTTCCGAGGCGTTCGACAAGAGCCTTGTAATCCTTGTCCGGATAGCCGTTCGGCGATGCGATAAAGACATTTTTATCCGGTATCACCGACAGATATGTCTTTGCTCTGCCGTTCCGTAGATAAGCGTCATATACATACCGGAAGCGCCGTGCGGCACGATCGACCGAGTCGAAGTCCGTCGGAAAATCCAGCTTTGAGAGGTGCTCTCCGACGGAATAAAGCCCGTTGTTATCCTTTTGCATAAACACCCCTGCGTTTACGGCTGCTTTGAGTGTTCGAAAGCCGTCCCGAAGCGGAAACCGGTCGAGCATATAGCTTTCAAAGCCATTCATAAAGCTGCCGTTTGCCACCGACGAAAAGGACGGTGTGGGGCATTTTGCAAGATGCCGTCTTTCGACTGTCGATTCATCTGCGTCGGGCAAAATCCAAAACAAAACAGCAAAAACCGCAATGAAGCCGAGTGACAAAACCAAAGTAAGTATTTGTTGGGTTCTCTTCATAATACTCCTCCGGGGAAAAGTTTAAAGTCGCAAGTCAGAACCGGAAATAAACGAACGGATTGAACGAACCGTCGATCAGATACGCCGTACATACGGCAATCGAAGCGACCGTCGCTATCGGCGTCAGAACGGCAAGAACCCTGCTTCCTCCCACCGTCCCTCCGATTTTCTCATAAATCCTTTTAGGCAAAGGGGTCGCGCCGAGCGCAGCTAAAATAAGCAGTACGAGATTACTTTTCAGATAATAAACCGATACCGGGTTCGCAACGGGAATTCCGGCAAGCCCGAGCATGGACTTAAAGCTCACGAATGCGTCGGCAATATCTGAAGAATCGAACAGTACAAATCCGAGCATAACAAACAGCAGTGTATAGATATGCATCGGAACGGCAAACCGTGCCTTCGGGCGGAGAATGTATTTTTCAAACAGTAAAAGCACTGCATAAAGAAGCCCCCACAGAACAAAATTCCATGATGCTCCGTGCCAAAAACCGGTGGCTGCCCACACGACAAGGATGTTAAAAGCATGCCGTATAGGCTTTACTCGGTTTCCTCCGAGGGGAATATAAAGGTAGTCGCGAAACCATCCGCCGAGAGAAATATGCCAGCGGTGCCAGAACTCCGTGATGCTTGCGGAGATATACGGATAGTTAAAGTTTTCGGGAAAACGGAATCCGAAAATGCGCCCGAGCCCAATCGCCATGTCTGAATACCCGGAAAAGTCGAAATAGATGTGCAGCATATATGCTGCGGCATACAGCCAATAAAACAGCACGGTTTTCTCACCGTACGCCTTGAATTCGGATACAAGAAATGCCGCCGAATTTGCAAGGAGAATCTTCTTTGCAAGACCGACGGAAAAGCGCGTAACTCCTTCCGACGCATCGGCAAGCGTTGTTTTCCTGTTTTTCAGGTCTCCGGCAATGTCGGAATAGCGGACAATGGGACCGGCTATCAGCTGCGGGAACATCGCCACGTACATGGCAAGATCGATAAAACTGCGCTGCGCAGGCACATCACCGCGATAAACATCTATGACATAGCTCAGGATCTGGAATATATAAAAACTGATTCCTACCGGCAGAGCCACCCTGAGAAGCGGGATGGAAATACCGGTCACCGCATTGAAGTTTCCGATAAAAAAGTCTGCATATTTGCAATATGCAAGCAGACCGAGACCGGCGGCCGCCGAAACGGCAAGCGCCGGCTTTGCAATTTTCGTTCCGCGAAAGCGTTCAACCAAAAGCGCGGCAACGTAAGACTGCGTTACTGCCGCAAGCATGAAAACGAGATATTTCGGCTCTCCCCAACCGTAGAAGAACAGACTTGCCAAAAGAAGCACAAGATTCTTTATACGGTCGGGCGCAACGAAATACATGAACAGAACGCACGGAAGGAAGCCGTACAGAAACGTTATACTTGAAAACAGCATAGCGTTGTATTATGCGATAGGTACATCGAAAAGCTGTTTTGTTGAACTGTATTCAGCCGACAACTTTGCGGTAAAGGTGTCTGTCAGTTCCCCGGCGCCAAACACGGAGACAATATAATCGCCGACGGTCAGAATAACGAGCTTTTCGGGAAACCCGCACAGCCATTGACGTGCAAGAATGTTTTCTTTAATTTTACCTGCAAGTGCTTCGGCGTTTTCGGAATCTTTAACATGGTATACGCCGCAGGAAAAGTTGTTCTGATTCAGCATATGCGTAAGCGATGCGGCATCGTCAATCTCGGAAGCATTTGCTTTCGGGAAGCCGAGTTCAAAGTCAAGGGCTTCTGCATCGGAAACATCGAATTTGCCGGGCATATCTTCCTTCATATGCTTCTCGGAACCGCCTGCTGCGGGAAATTTTTCGTCGGTTGAATACTTGCTCCAGACCTTTTCAAGAATTTCAAAAGCGCTTTTGGTCTGCACTTTAGGGGCATCGGAAGGCGCGGTTGTCCCGCTTTCACCGTTTTGTTTTGCACAGGCTGCAAATGAGAGAGCCGTAACGGCAGCAAGTGCAAATGCAATAATCTTTTTCATAATATAGTTTCCTTTCGCTTTAAGTTTATTATTTAAGAAAATCAGTAAACCGTTAAAACAGCCGACCCCGTTGTTTATTTCAGCGGAAGGCTGATCTCAAGCACTGCGCCGCCGTCGTTTGACGCGGATATTGTGCCTTTGTGCAATGACACAATTTCTTTTGAGAGCGAAAGTCCGATCCCGGCACCTCCCTTACGGGTGCTGAAAAAGCGGTCGAAAATGTGCGGCAAAAGCTCCGGCGGAATACCTTCCCCATCGTCACGGATACGTACAACAGCTTTTCCTCTGTCTGCCTTACATTCAATTTGTATTTTCTCTTTTGCATACCGCAGTGCGTTGGTGATGATATTGGTAAACGCACGGCGGAGCTGAACTTCATCACAGTTCACCAAAACAGGCTTTTCGTCAAAGCATGGGGTTATGCTCAGCTTTCTCTGCTCCGCCAGTTGTTCCGTGCTGCGAAGGCAGTCATATAAAACCTCACGGACATCCATCGAATGGAACTCCGCATTGGCTTGTCCCGACTCCAATCGGGAGAGTGCAAGCAGCTCTTCTACCAAATCGGACATCTGTTCCGTCTCTTCCAGAATCACCCCGGATGCTTCTACAGGATCCAAAACCCCGGTGTGGATGCCCTCCGCACAGCCCTGAACAGCCATCATCGGCGTTTTCAGCTCGTGCGACACATTCTGAAAAAACCATTTCTGGGATTCGTGCGCATTTTCAACATAGCCGCCGAGTTTCCAGCCAAAGAGACAGACCAGCACGCTGAGCACTGCCAGCATTGCGAAAAAAACAGCATTCAGATAAGCCGAATATTGCATAACTGCTCCGACATCCACATACAGAATGTATGAATATGCGTCCTCATATTCATCGGCATCTACCTGTGATATTCGGAAAACAAATCGGCTGCCTCCGGTTTTCAGTGTATGAAATTCATCATCGGCAGGCTTTTCCTCCCGACAGTATTCCCTTAACTGATATTCCGCTTTTGAAAGGTATTCGAACTCTGTAATATCCTCTTCAACTTCAAGATAACGAACGCCGGATGCAAGAAAATGCTCCTCCGCACCTTCCGTTGTTTCGGCAAGCGGGATAGGGTCCTTACGCTCATCCTCCAAAAGTATCGCCTTCTGTGCCTCTGACGTCAGATATTCCGGAATAAAGATATTAACGGTAGCAAGCAGCACCGCAAAAACAAACAGCATCGTACCGAGAACGGATACGGTAATTTTTCTTCTTATATGCTTCATTTCCTGCCTCCGTCCGAACGCAGGCGGTAGCCGTAGCCCCAAACAGTCTCGATCTGCACATTACTGTCTGCCGAAGAGAGCTTGCTGCGTATGCGGCGCAGTGTTTCATCGGTCACTCTGGTTTCCACCTCGTCATTGTATCCCCAGATGTGGGTGAGCAGTTCGTCGCGCGAAAACGCTTTGCCCTCGCTATGCATCAGAAAGAGGAGCATCTTCAGCTCATTCGGAGAAAGCGCAAGAGGTTTTTCTCTGCAGAAAAGCTGTTTCTCATTACCCGAAAAGCGCAGATCTCCGACGGTAACATCTCTGTCCGTCGGATTTCCGCCCCGCTCCATCTCCACGCGGCGAAGAAGGGCTTTAACACGCATCAGGAGAACCGTAGGACGAAACGGTTTGGTCAGATAGTCGTCACCGCCTTGCAGAATACCGTTGACGTAGTCGTATTCGGTATCCTTTGCCGTCAGAAGAATGATGGGAACGCTATCCTTTTCACGGATGAGACGGCAGCAGGTAAGTCCGTCGGTCCCGGGCATCATAATATCCAAAATAACAAGGTCGGAGCGTCTTTTAAAAAACGTGCTTAAAAGTGCGTCGCCTGTTTCAAACGCGCACACCTCATACCCGTCGTTCTCAAGAAAGCTCCGGAGAGTTTCTCTTATGTTTTTTTCATCCTCTGCGATGTAGATCAGTTGTTTCACGGTGCCTCCCGATACAGATACAGAGCCGTGCCGCCCGGACACGGCTCTGTGCGTGTGTTTTATCTGCTTTTTCCGCAGATCGCAAGGTCGTCTTCTTCAAGTTCGAAGGACATATCCGGCTCGTTTGCCGCGATCTTTTCATCATACTCGGCGTCGACGCGGTCCCAAAGCTCCGCATTACGGGCAAGAACCGAGTCAAGTTTTTCGTAGAGAGCGTCAATCTCGCCATAAAGCCGATCTGCGTTCTCATCCGTCATGCGATAGTAAAGCTCGTCAATCTGCGCTTCCGA
>OIYS01001638.1_pt1 | contig 10721 bp, 11 predicted proteins | sample 1588271 | NCBI WGS metagenome assembly OIYS01 (sample SAMN03283286) | human gut metagenome | biome: human-associated habitat; material: feces | host: Homo sapiens | place: Peru | collected 2012
AATTGAAAGAATAAATCCGGCAATACCTGCCGAAGTCAATGTTACAGGAATAGCCTTAAATAAAGCTAATAAAATTATACTATAGATAATCAAAGCAATATCTGCAATCAGCCCCGGTAACCTGTATACCAAAAGCATAAATAACATTACAAATCCTAACCCGATTGCTCCGGCAAATTTAGATTTTGCAATACTATCAGCACCAAGAGTAGGTCCAACTGTATTTTCTTCAACAATTTTAGCAGGAACAGGAAGGGCTCCGGCATTTAACAAGTTAACCATTCTTTCAGCTTCAGAGTATTCGAACCCGCTATCTCCACCGGAAATTTGAGCTTTACCACCATAAATAGGTTCTCTGATAACAGGAGCGGATTGCAATTCTCCGTCAAAAAAGATTGCCATTTGTTTGCCGACTAATTGTTTTGTTAATTCTGCAAACTTTTTAGAACCGGCTGCATTAAATTCCAATGAAACAACCCATTGTCCTGTTTGGTCTGTACTTAATGTAGATTTAGACAAATCTTGTCCTGTTAAGCCTACATCTTCCCAGATTTGTTCTCCGTTTTTGCCAACAGCTTCTTTTTTAAATACAAGTTGAGCAGTTTCGCCCAAAAACGCTTTTGCCTCTTTTAAGTCAGTAACGTTTGGAATTTCGATTAACAATCTTTTGTCGCCAACTTGTTGTACAACAGTTTCAGCAACACCAAGTTTGTTAACACGGTTTTCGATTGCGAATTGCAAACGATTCATGACGTCTTGAGTAATTGTTGCAATGTCTTTTGTGGTTTCTGCTTCGATTACAAGTCTGGAACCACCAACCAGATCAAGACCGAGTTTTGTTGGTTTTATGCAAATCGTAACGATTGATGCAATAACTATCAATACGATTGCCCAAAACATAATAATTTTGTTTTTCACTTTTTTCCCCTTTTATTATATGTTTTATTATATTATTCAAAAACTAAATATTATTTGATACCACAATCGGGCTAATCAAATGTATATTTGTCTATTACCTTAAATAGGATTTCTTTTTCATCAGCACTAAGTTCAACAAGAGGGCGTCTTACATAGTCACTGATAATTCCAATATGAGCTAATGCTGCTTTTACCGGAACCGGATTTGGCGCCATAAACAACTTTTTAAAAGCCGGATATAACTTTCTGTGCATATTTAATGCAGCCTTTACATCTCCAGTTTTGAAGTTTCTAATCATTGACTTCAATTCGGTTCCAAGAATATGAGATGCAACGGACACAACACCATAAGCACCAAGTGATAACATTGGTAATGTCAAACTGTCATCTCCTGAATATATTGCAAAGTCTTCAGGACAATGCATTTTTAGTTCTGTTATTGCATCCATATCTCCAAAACTTTGCTTAATACCGACAATGTTATCATATTTTTCAGCTAACTTTGCAGCTGTTTCAGGTTTCATATTAACCCCGGTTCTTCCAGGAATATTATATATAATTATCGGCAATTTAGTCGCTTCTGCGATTGCAGAAAAGTGAGCAACCATCCCATCTTGAGATGGTTTGTTGTAATAAGGCACAACAGACAAAATTGCATCAACTTCTTCTTTTTCTGCCCATTTAGCAGAACGAATAGCTGTTTGTGTACAATTTGAGCCTGCATTCATAATTATTTTGGCTCTATTTTCATTTGCACGTTTTATAGTACTCAACAATTCAAACTCTTCTTCGTGTGTAAGAGTTGGTCCTTCACCGGTTGTACCAGCAACTAACAATGCGTCACTTCCGTGTTTTACCAAATAATCAGTAAGTTCTTCCGCCTTGTTAAAATCGATTTCTCTTTTTGTATCAAACGGTGTCACCATAGCGGTGATAACTTCTCCGGCATCAAATCTAATTGCCATAAAAATACCTCTTTTCTATATACAGTCTGATAGCTTAATTGTAAAACAAAAGCCCCGATTTTACCATAAATATTAAGAATATTTGCGCAATAGCGCCCTATAATACGCCCCAATTTCTATTTTAGAAATACAAATTATCCTTTTGGCGAATACATCACAAATTTTATTCTATATAATAAAAAAGAATGAGAGGTTTTGATGAAAATTTGGGTATATATACTACTACTGGTCGGTTATTTATTTTTTGTTCAGGCTGCAAAAGCAGAAGATATTCACTTTAACAATGATATTTATAAGCTGCAATTCAGCCAACTTTCCTCCGAAACAGGCAGATATCTGAACGAATACTACTTAAATGGTGAAAATAAATCCAATTGGTCAAAAATGATTGGAATATATTATTATCCGCAAATTTCAACTCCAAGAAAATTTGCCGACAAAACCGAAAAAGAAGTCGAACAGAAAGAAAATGTCGCAATTCTGAAATTCATAGAAAACAAAAAACAAGATAAAGCACTTTTTAGCTTTCTTGAAAACGGAGAAACTAACGGAAATAAATATTTTGAATATAATATCTACAAATATGAAGACCATCCACACAAAGGAATGATGGTTTTACGTTATGCCAAAAGATATTTTTTCAAAACAAATGACGAAATCACCAACATTGGTCACGATGTAAAGAAAATCAATGACGATTTGCTTGAGCAACTCATCATAACTCCAATTCCACCAATTGTAGAAAAAGATATTGATGGCTAAGCCTCTCGTTTCTGAGTTTCAACACCACCTGCATCTTTTACGATAAACGGACGTACAAATGCCCAAGTTCCATACAAAGATGCGAGCAATCCAGCCCCCACTGTACCTGCTTTTATCTTAGAATTCTTAAACAAACCACCAAGCGTTACCAAAGTTGTTCCAACCATAATCCCAAGATACCCCTTAAAAATAGTTCTCGGAACAACGATTGTATCGGTCATATCCGCATGATTTTTGGTGTTTTCATGAATCTTGTCTAAAAATGACTCTTTTTTATTTTTACTTTGCTGTATTTTTGGAACTGCACTTCCAAAATTGACTGTGTTAACTGTAATTTTCATGTTCTTCTCCTGAAAATTATTTATTTTTGCCTTCTTTTTGCTTACTTTCGTTTATCATTTCTGAAATTATATTATTTAATTTTGCCGGCGTAAACGCTGAACACGTATTCCAAACAAGAGTTTGGCGAGGTTGGTCACTTAATGTCGGGCTAGGATACTCACTATCACAAAAACCTCTCAACATATTTGTTGTTCCATCAACACAAGGTTTAAAGTGTGAACAACAATTACATATTCTCAAAATAAATCCGTAATCATCAAGTTTTAATTTTAATTCTTGTAATGCATCAATCATTCTTAAATGTGCTGATGTTGTATAAGATTTGTTTTTATAAATAAATCTTATTTTAGACAAACCATCTTGTCCAATTAACTCAAGTTTGCAATTTAAGTTGTTTCTTCCAACAGTAACAAGCACGTCAACTACAAACTTTTCACTATTTTTGTCATCATTTTTTCTATTTGTAATTTTATTTATAACAAACCTTATCGGTGGAAAATTAGTTATAATATGGCAAATCGAATACATCGGATATAAGCACAAATACCCGATTTCTTTTATCGTCATTTTTGCATTGATTAAACTCAAACCAAATGCAACTAACAATGCAATAAAGCTCAAAGTTACAATCTTAAAATCAACCATAAAATGATATGTCAAAGAATGCTTCATCAATCCTACATATATCAAAACTAATAGCCAAATATTCGGATACAACAAAGATAATACATGTTCAGAAAATACAAAATTTGTTGAAAACAATTGAGGAATACAATTTTTAAACAAATCAAGTCTGTAAGACAGACGAGGCTTTCTAAAAACATAATTTGCCGGATGAACAATTGTTTGAACATTCGGATTATAAGTGCATCTGCATTTTATTTTAGATAACAACAAACTGTATTTAAGCTCAGAATTTATATCTTTGAAATCAACATCCCCAATTTCTTTAACAATATGACTCTTAATTGCAAAAACACCGGAATCAGCTTGTGCTGCCAATCCAAATAGTGAACGAGCCCTTCTTAAGAAATTCATATGATATTTTTGGTAAGCCGCCTTGATTCTATCAACAATTCCCAAACAATCAATTTCGATAACCGTTTCACCACTAATAACATTCTCTTTTTTCAATGCGGTATTTACAACTGATAAAAAGTTATTTGCAATACTTCTGTCCGCATCGAGAAAAACATAAGAGTCAATGTAATCATTATCAGACAATTTTTCAAGCAAAGTCGCAATCGCTTGATCTTTTCCGATTGTTCCAACATCTTTTATATCAACAACGTGAACAAAGTTTTCTTCAACAAACAAATCTTGAGAACCATCCGTACAATTATCCAACAAAACAAAAACTCTAAATTTATTAATCGGATAATCTTGAGATTTCAGTTCGTGAACTAAATTGGCAAGAGTTTTTTTGTTGTTATGCGCATAAACAACAACAGCAATATTTTCTTTATCTTCATAAGAAGAATAGCGAAGCTCATTTCTAAAAGGCGTATCATTAAGATTTCTGAGCGCTAACGCCAAAAAGTACAGTGTATATAACGCTACAAATATGTATAACACATTTAATAAAAATTCCATAACTATTCTCCTATGCCTACATTCTAGATAAAATATAGCAAATTTTCCATCATTGTTAATAAATGTGTAGAACTTGAGAACTGCGTTAATGTTACATTTTCTTAGCAATAAAGCAAAAATATTTATTTTATATACTTTATATAAACAAGGGAAAAATTATGGGACAATTTTTAAATTCTATCAACGAAGTAAGGAAAAATTACAACAAATATGATGCGTGGGAACAGGCGCAAGCAGATGAACGCGCCCGCAAAGAATATTTGTCTAAAACTCTAGAATTACCCAAGGATAAAGTTGAACTCACAACAAATAAAGCAAAAGCAGTTATCCGAGCTACAGAAATCATGGATAAGCATTCAGAAGATAACTGTGAAGATATGGAACAACTTACACAAACTTTGAGTGTTCCGGTTCTTGTTGTTCCAACTTTAGCTATACCATTTGGAACTCAAGCATATTATGAAGGCGTTGTCAACAAAATTAATAAGGAAATAAGTACTTTAAAGACAACAATAAACAACCCACAATCTACAAAAGAAGTAATTGCAGAGGCGACAAGCAAACTCAAATTTTTACAAAGCAAAGTTACGAAAATCAACTCTCGTGCCGGCGCAATCGGACAATTGTTGTCTATTCCTGCAATTTTGATGTTAGGGGCAGGACTTACTCTCTGGGGGACTGCAAAACAAAAAGATGCCTCCAGAATAGGAAGATATCAAGCGAAACAAAACGAACTTAAAGATGTTCGAAACTTTGTTATTTATACACCAGAACAAATTGAACGTGCGAAAAAAATTGCAGAAGGAATTCCTGACGAAAAAGATAGAAACAGCTTCGTAAAAATGCTGTCTGAACTTAAAGCGATAAGCAAAGACAAAAAAGCTTACAAACAATGGTTGGCTCAAAAAGATCCGAAAGAAATTGAAAAACTTAAGTCAATGCAATATACCGCAGAGCAACTAAAAATCGGAGAAGAAGACAAAGAATTAATAGTTGATATTGTTAAAGAAATCAACATAAAAGCCGAAGAATATTCAGAAAACGTTGAAAATGCATACGATACTCTCGGAACAGTTTCTTGGTTACTCGCAGCCCCAGCGGGTTTTGCAATCAACAAGTTATTGAAAGCTCTCAAAGCGCCATCCGGAGCAAACAAAATTGCATCTTTTGCAGTTCCGATTATTACAAGTTTAGGAATTAGTGTTGCGGGAACCGTACAACAGAAAAAAGCTTCTCGTGTCGGACGTTATTTGGCAAGAAAAGATTTGATGGAAAATCCTTCTCGCTTGATGGCATATTCAAACGAAGACATGGAAAAAGCTAAAAATATCAAAGCCGAAGATAAAAAACAAAGTTTCTTTGCAAAATTAACCGATAGCTTCTCATTCTTGGCTAAGTATAGAAAAGACAACAAAGCATACGAAAAATATCGTAAAAAAGAACATTCTCAAATGGAAAAAATGCAAAAAGCATTAAATCAAATTGAAGTAACGGATGCGCAAAGAAAAGATGCTACCAAACTTCAGAAAAATGTATTTAGAGCATTTGACGAAGTAGATGAAATGTCACAACGTTATTCTGAAGACATTGAAGCCGGTTCTGATATTGCAAAACAAGTAATGAGTAACGTTTGGAGTTTATTATCAACCGGTACAATGCTCGGCGCAGGAATTGCAATATATAAAGGCAAATTCCCTATATCAAAAATTGCTAACTCTATTGCAAATATCAGTTTCAAAAAAGATTCCACAATAAGAAAAAGTATAAACGGAATTTACACAATATTGAAAAAAGATAAAAAAGTAATGCAAGATTTCCAAAAATCTTTAGTTACCGGTAATATGTCATATTTCTTGAGCAAACCTACATCTAAAGAGGTTGCAGGCGAAATCGTAAAACTAATTAGCTCGTTTGCTCCGGTTATGTCTGACAAAGCCGCCTTATCAAAATTATTAAATTCCGAATTAAAAGACGGTGTAATCGCTAAATGGACAAGAAACATGATTGTTCAAAGTTCGAATTTATATGCAAAAATTAAATTTGGCGATAAAATTCCTAAAGAAATTATGGAAAAAGAAGGCTTAAATAACTGGAAAAACTATAAAACATTGATTGGAACAGGAGCCGTAGCGGGCGCTCCAGTCTTAGGGCTAATCCTTGGTATCCCTTATGCATTCAATGCTTGGTTAACCAACATCCAGAAGAAAGCAGGCAAAATCGGTATTATGAAGGCTATGGACAAAATTGACGATGCAAGAGTTTTTGCCCCAACTGCCGAATTCCAATCAAGTAGCGAAGCTTAATTTTACATAAGAAAATTTTGAACATTAATAGAATTAATATCGTTAGTTTATTATGAAAAAGATATTTTTATTATTAGTTTTTATTTATGCGTGTTTCGTTTCAGCCAATGCGGAAACAAAGTATGTAACAATCATTCAAGGCGGATACCCTAATGAACTTGGATATTTTGCACAAAACTACAAAAGCTGTGACGCGTATGAGTTAAAAATAGACGGAACTAAATACTTTCTAATGGATGGGAATGGAACATATAGTCGACAAAATTTTTTAGGTTGCTCTGGACAGAGCAAGTTTGACATGTTCACCCCTTTGAGAAACCTTGAAAAAGATGGAGACTATACAAAACTTACTTCTGCTGAATTGAAAAGTGCCGGAATTCGTCTTGTTGCACAAAATTTTGATGGCTCAATTGCTTACAATAACAAGAGTAAAGATTTTCCACTTGAAAAACTCAACTATATTGATATGACAAGACTAAGGTTCACCCCTGCAGTAATTGCATATGGAAACTTTGATGTTTACATAAAAAAAGATGGTGGAGGAACAAAAAAGATTATAGGTAAAGTTCAAATGCAACCAATAATACACACAAACAGAATATATTAGTCTACTTTTCCTCTTAACTGCCCACAAGCAGCATCAATATCAGCACCACGCTCTAAACGTACCGTAACCTTTTTCCCGGAATGTTCCAACAAATACTTGAATTTCATAATAGAATTATTGCTTGGGCGCTGATAATCATTTTTTGCAGTCGGATTGTATGGTATTAAGTTGATATTACACTTAATATCGTACAAATAATATGCCAATTCTTTTGCAGCCTCTACTGTATCGTTCAAATCCTTAATAAGCAAATATTCTATAGTTATTCGTCTGCCGGTTTTATCTACATAATTTTTCAATGCTCGTTTCAAGTCATCCATATTGTACTTATTTTCAATTTGCATTAACTTTTTACGAATTTCATGGTTTGGCGCGTGCAATGATATTGCAAGCGTTGATTGCATATCCAAATCGGCAAGCTTATTTATTTGAGGAATAATTCCACTTGTTGATACAGTCAATCTTCTTGCACCAATTTGGAAATCTTCATTTAATAATTCCATTGCCTTGAGCACATTGTCTAAGTTTAAGAGCGGTTCCCCCTGTCCCATAAATACGACATTCGTAACTTTCAAGCCAGTATCTCGTTGAATCGTTAAAACTTGTTCAATAATTTCTTTATAGGTAAGGTTTCTTATAAATCCACGTTTACCGGTTGCACAAAAAGAGCAATTAACAGCACATCCTACTTGCGAGCTAACACAAGCCGTTAAATTAGCACGATTATCAAAACGCATTAAAACTGTTTCTACGCACTCGCCATCAGGGTATTCCAATAAATATTTTAAAGTTCCGTCTGAACTTTCTTGTTTCACTTTAATTTTGGTATCAGAAACCTTCGCAATAGCCTTCAATTCTTCGCGAAATTTTATTGACAAATCGGTCATTTCATCAATTGAAGACACCGATTTTAAATAAATCCAATTATGAATTTGACGAGCTCTAAATTTTGAAGCTTTTAGTCTGTCTGTAATTTCTTCTATTTCTTTTTGAGTTAAACCTGATAAAATTTCCATAACATAATTATTGCATGCTGAAACAAATTGTACAACGAGATGGCATACTTTTATTAATAAATCCCATCAAAAAATTGCTCCATCGGAATTTCCAATGTTTTTGATATTTTAAAAAGAGCAAACGCTGTCGGCGATGTAATACCTTGCTCCAATTTACTGATATAACTCAAACTCATATCTATCTTTTCTGCTAATTCTTCTTGAGTCAATTCCTTACGAATTCGCTCAATCTTTATATTCTGCCCTAATTTTCTCTTAATATTACTCTTCATTCGAAAATTATATTATCTTGACATAACAATCGTAAGTGAATATAATGATATTAATATCAATATATTGCTATTGATATCACTTTATTGATATAGGAGAAAGAAATGAATAAACAAGGTTTTACATTAGCAGAGGTCTTAATTACACTTGGCATAATTGGAATTGTTGCAGCAATGACACTTCCAACACTTATAAACAAGGGACAAGAAAAAGCCACTGTTTCTGCTCTAAAACAAGATTATTCAATTATTTCTCAAGCTTTTATAATGGCACAACAAACTTTCGGAACACCTGATAATTGGGGGTTGGTTAGTTACGAAGAACGGAGTGACGATGATACAAAAAACATCTTATATTATCTTAAACCTCAACTAAAATTCTTAACTTATTGTGGTTCAAAAAACACACAATGCTGGAGTGATACAACTACCTTAGACAAACAAATCTTTCATCATTCCAGCGATGTTTATTATACAGGAGGAGTCCTTAGCAATGGAAGTTCCATCTTATCCCACGTTTTATCTTCTGAATGCACATACACTATAGAAAATCTCAACAATGTTTGCGGAAGTATTAGAGTAGACATAAATGGCAAAAAGAAACCTAACGTTATGGGAAAAGATACGTTCGATTTTATAGTAACAAAAGATAAAATTATTCCAGCAGGTCTTTCAAGCATTACAACTGGGAATTACTCATTTGAAGATGGTTGTATAAAAAGCACTGCAAACGGCAGAGGTTGCGCAGCCTGGGTAATATTCAATGAAAATATGGACTATTTGTACTGCAACACATTAAGTTGGAATGGCTCAAAAAAATGTAAGTAACACATAGATTAGCATTACTTACATCTTCTTTTGTTCTTATAATTTCAAGTTTTATTTATTCGTTTAATGTAGCTTTTAGACGAGCCATAGCTCTTGCAATAGCGGCTTCTGCGCGTTTGGCATCAATTTCAGCATCATGTTCTGCTAACAATGCTCTTGCTCTATCCAAAGTTTCTTTTGCTCTTGCAACATCAATATGTTCTCCATCTTCTGCAGTTGGAGTCAAAAGAATTGCCTCGTTATCTTTAAACTGGAAAACACCGCCCATTGTCGTAAAATATCTTGGAGTTCCGTTTTGAACAACTTTTGTTACCCCAATATCAAGAGCATTCATTACAGGGATGTGGTTTGGCAAAATACCAAATTCTCCATCAACTCCACGAGAATAAATTTCATCTACATCTTCATCAAATACAACTTTTTCATGTGTAATTATTTTTAAATGCATAAGCAATTGCTCCATCTAAAATCATGCGGAATAAATAGACTTATTCCGCATAACTCAATATTAACCTTCGATTGTTTTTGCTTTTTCAACAGCTTCTTCAATAGTACCAACCATATAGAAAGCTTGTTCAGGCAAATCATCGTGTTTTCCTTCAATAATTTCTTTAAATCCTCTGATAGTATCAGACAATTTAACATATTTTCCTGGAATACCTGAGAATTGTTCTGCAACAAAGAACGGTTGAGATAAGAATCTTTGAATTTTTCTTGCTCTGTTAACTGTTTCTTTATCTTCTTCAGACAATTCATCCATACCAAGAATTGCAATGATATCTTGTAATTCTTTATATTTTTGAAGAATTGCAAGAACTTTTCTTGTAACGTTATAATGTTCTTCTCCGATAATATTCGGATCCAACGCTCTTGAAGTTGATTCAAGAGGGTCAACAGCCGGATAAATCCCAAGAGATGCGATTTGTCTTGACAATACGGTTGATGCATCCAAGTGAGAGAATGTTGTTGCCGGAGCAGGGTCTGTCAAGTCATCCGCAGGTACATAAATTGCTTGTACAGATGTGATTGAACCATCTTTTGTAGAAGTAATTCTTTCTTGCAATTCACCCATTTCGTTAGCCAATGTAGGTTGATAACCTACGGCTGACGGAACACGT
>OIYS01001641.1_pt1 | contig 10713 bp, 11 predicted proteins | sample 1588271 | NCBI WGS metagenome assembly OIYS01 (sample SAMN03283286) | human gut metagenome | biome: human-associated habitat; material: feces | host: Homo sapiens | place: Peru | collected 2012
CGGCGGGCCTGCGCCGGTGTGATGTCGCCCCGTTCCACCATATTCTCCACCACGGAGTGATCCCGCGTGACCTGACGGATGCCGTCCTCGTTGATCAGATAGCCGCGGCTGTCGCCTACGTTGAACACCTCCGCCTCCGCGTCACGGCAGACGGCGCACACCAGCGTCGTTCCCATGCGGGACAGCGATTCATCCTCCGCCGCGCGGGTACGGATGTCAAGATTGGCCTGCGCGATGGCCTGCAGGACGACGGCCTTGATCTGCTGCCAGTCCATACCGAGCTTCAACGCCGCTTCCAGCTCCTGCAAAAGCGTCTCGACAGCGATGCTGCTGGCAGTATGGCCGCCATTGGTGCCACCCATACCGTCGCACACGACCGCAACGGTGCAGTCCGCCACCACAGCGGTGGCGTAGGAATCCTGATTCTCACACCGCACCAGACCCGTATCGGTGATGCCCCAGATCCTCATGCTCTCTTTTCCTCCTCCATGGCCTTGCGGCGCAGCTGGCCGCAGGACGCGTCAATATCGCCGCCCAGACTGCGCCGCACCGTGGCGGTAATGCCGTGAGACTCCAGCCGCTTCTGGAAAGCGGCTGTGCGGCGGCTGGGCTTGAAGGGACTCTCCGTCACCTCGTTCAGCGGGATCAGATTTACATGTCCCGGCATGCCCTTGATGCGCTGGGCGATCAGGTCGGCCTGCCAGTCGTGATCGTTCACGCCATCGATCATGGCGTACTCAAAGCTGATGCGGCGGCCTGTCTTTTGAAAATACCGGTGGCAGGCGGCAAACAGCTGCTCCACGTCATAGGCGCGGTTCACCGGCATGATTCGGGAGCGCGTCTCGCTGTCCGGCGCGTGGAGGGACACCGACAGCGTCAGCTGCAAATTCAGCTCCGCCAGCGCGTCGATCTGGGGCACGATGCCACAGGTGGACAGGCTGATATGTCGCATGCCGATGTTCAGCCCGTTAGGGCTGTTGACCAGCGCCAGAAACTTCAGCACATTATCCTTGTTGTCCAGCGGCTCTCCGATCCCCATCAGCACAATGTTGGAGATGGCAAGGCCGCTGTCCAGTTGGGTAAACAGCACCTGATCCAATATCTCGGAGGGCGTCAGGTCACGCACCTTTCCGGCGATGGTGCTGGCGCAGAAGGCACAGCCCATGCGGCAGCCCACCTGAGAGGAAATACACACAGTATTGCCGTGGTGGTAGCGCATCAGCACCGTTTCAATACAGTTGCCGTCCCGCAGCCGCCACAGGTATTTCACCGTTCCGTCATGCTTTGACACCTGCTTGCGCTCCACGGTGGGAACGGTGATGCAGCAGCGCTCCGCCAGTTTTTGCCGCAGAGGCTTGCTGAGGTCGCTCATTTCCTCAAAGGAGGTCACGCCCCGGTGGAGCCAGGTAAATACCTGCTTGCCCCGGAAGGATGGTTCACCCATCTCCCGCAGCAGCTGTGTGATCTCCTGAAGATCCAGAGATTTGATATCTGTCATAGGCAGTTCCTTACTCTTGCTTTTCCAGACGGCAGATATAGAAGCCGTCCGTGCCCCACCGTTGGGGCCACAGGGTCAAATGTCCGTCGCAGCCGCCGATAGGAGCAGGCAGTACGAAGGGAGACAGGTGGAATTCGGGATGCTCCTTCAAGAACCACGTGACCACCTCCTGATTCTCCTCCGGCAGCACCGTGCAGGTGGAGTAGAGCAGTGTGCCGCCGGGACGGACGTAGCTGGCGGCGTTCTCCAGAATGGCCCGCTGCTCACGGGGCAGCTTGGCCAGCTCCTTGGGGTTCTTGTAGCGGATATCCGGCTTCTTGCGGATGATGCCAAGGCCGGAGCAGGGCACATCGGCCACCACCAGATCCGCCTGAGCGATCCACGCCTCGTGGCGCTCCCGGCCGTCGGCCAGCGCCGTGCGGATGGACTTCAGCCCCAGACGGGCCGCGCCTTTCTCGATCAGCTTCAGCTTGTGGGGATGTACGTCACAGGAGAGGATATCTCCCCTGTCCCCCATGTCAATAGCCAGCGCGAAGGATTTTCCGCCCGGCGCGGCGCAGACGTCCAGCACCCGGTCAGTTTCCTGCGGCGCAGCCACCGTGGCGACCAGCCGGGCCGCCGCGTCCTGCACGGTAAACAGGCCCTGCCGAAAAGCGCTCAGATTCTCCAGATCGCCGGTGCCGCTGACCTCAAAGCAGCCATCCATCCACGGATGGGGCATGACCGTCGCTCCGGTGGCCCGCAGCTCCTTTTCCAGCGCTTCCGGCGTGGTTTTCATGGTGTTGGTCTGGATGGTGGTGGGCACGATGGCGTTGTTGCAGCGGAGATATTCCTCTGCCTCCTCCGCGCCCAGAATGTCGATGAGCCGCGTCACCAGCCACTTGGGATGGCTGTACCGCAGCGACAGGTAATCCGCCGTGCTGCCGCGGGGCAGCTCCGGCATATCCAGCCAGTTGGTGACAAATTTTCGCAGCACCGCATTGACCATGCCTGCTGCCTTGGGACGGCCATGACGCTTGGTCATCTCCACCGCCTCGTTAACGGCGGCGCGGTGAGGGATCTTATCCATAAACAATATCTGATAGGCACCGATCCGCAGGATATTCCGGATCAGCGGCTCCAGCCGCTCCGCCTTCTGGGTACACCACAGACTGATGTAGTAGTCCAGATACATGCGGTTCTGGATAACGCCATAGGCGATACGGCTGGCCAGCGCCGCGTCCCGGCTGTCCAGCCCGTTTTTGGCGATGGTGCGTTTCAGGCTGCCGTCCGACCAGGCGTTGGCGGCGGAGACGCTCAGCAGCACCTCCAGCGCGGTGTCACGGGCATTGCCCTTTCGTTTTTCGTTCATAGGCAGACCGGGATCGGATGGCCTGCCAGATAGGCGGCGGCGGACATGCGCTTGCCGCCCTGTGCTTGCAGCTCCAAAATCCGCAGCAGCTTACCGTCACCACAAGCAACAGCAATGCCTTTCTTGTTGGCTTCCACGACTGCGCCGGGAGCGGCGGCGGTCTCCTCGCCCACTGCGGTACGGTAGACCTTCACGCTGGCGCCGTTCAGCTCCATTGTCGCGCAGGGCCAGGGGATCAACCCCCGCACCTGATCGTGCAGCTGCTGGGCGGGCTTCGTAAAGTCCATGGGGCTCATGCTCTTATCCAGCATAGGAGCGTAGGTGTGCTTGTCGTGCTCCTGCGGTGTACGGGTGGCCGTACCGGCCGTCAGGTCGTGCACCGTCTGCACCAGCGCGTCAGCACCCAGCAGAGCCAGACGAGCCGTCAGGGTCTGGGCATCCTCGTCTGGATCAATGGGAGTCTCTGCAACGCGGATGATATCGCCCGCGTCCAACTCAGCGGCCATATACATGATGGTCACGCCGGTGACCTTTTCGCCGTTGAGAACCGCCCAGTTGATCGGGGCCGAGCCGCGGTATTTGGGCAGGATGGAGGAATGCACATTGATAGAGCCGTAGGGCGGCGTGTTCAGAATATCCTCCGGCAGAATGCGGCCATAGGCAGCCACCACGATCAGCTCCGGGTGCAGCTCCTGCACCAGTGCCAACGCCGTGCCGTCCCGCAGCTTCAGCGGCTGATACACCGGCAGATTCTGCGACAAGGCATATTCCTTCACAGGTGAGAATGCCAGCTTGTGGCCGCGGTTTTTCGGCTTATCCGGCTGGGTAAAGACGCCGCAGATCTCGTGGCCGGCCTCCACCAGTGCTTTTAGGGAGGCCACCGCAAATTCCGGCGTGCCCATAAATAAGATCCGCATTACTCTTCTTCCTCTACTTCCGCGTCTTCGATCTCGTACTGGTCGGCGTGGTCAGCCAGCCACTGCTGCAGCTCCTCGCCCTCCATCAGATGGTCAGTATGCTCCACAAACAGGTGGCCGTCCAGATGCTCGATCTCGTGGCAGAAGCAGCGGGCGGTGATACCCTCGTCCTCCACCTCGAACCACTGGCCGTCACGATCCTGCGCCTTGACCCGCACCACATAGGGGCGCGTCACTTCGCCGTATTTGCCGGGAACGCTGAGGCAGCCCTCCAGCGCCGTCTCCTCGCCCTCGGTATAGACGATCTCCGGGTTGATAAGCTCAATAATCTCGTCATCCTCGTTCAGTACGATGCAGACCCGGCGCAGAATGCCCACCTGCGGAGCGGCCAGACCCACGCCTCCGGCTTCCTCCAGCGTCTCCGCCATGTCGTCCAGCAGCGTGTGGAGCCGGTCGTTGAACTCTGTCACGGGACGGCAAACCTTGGTGAGACATTCCTCACCCTGTAATGCGATCTTCCTTAGTGCCATACTTATTACCTCTAATCCATCAAATTACAATCCGTGTATATCTGCATGCCGCGGTTTTCACCGCGCTTTGAAAACGCCTTCATAAATGCCGCCAGCAACCCCCGCAGCACCTTGTCGTTCCGGCCGATCACCGTCACACGATAGCGGTAGCGGTCGTTTACCTTCACCACCGGTGCGGGAGCAGGCCCCAGGATCATCAGCCTCAGCGCGTCGTAGGGCGGCTGCTTTGCCGCCGCCAGCAGGCTGTCGCATATCTCCCGGATGGCGCGGCGGACAGCGGATTCCTCCGGCCCTGTGACCGTGACCATCAGCTGGTCGGCAAAGGGCGGGTCACGGCGCAGCTGCCGCAGGCGTATCTCGCTCTCGTAAAACCGGTCATAGTCCTGCGCGGCGGCGGCCTGTATCACGTCGTTGCCCGGCGTGTAGGTTTGTATCACAGCGCGGCCCTCTTTCCCGCCACGCCCCGCGCGGCCCACCACCTGCGTCAGCAGACTGAAGGTTCGTTCGGAGGCGCGGTAGTGATCCACGTACAGGGAAAGATCCGCCGCCAATACGCCTACCAGTGTAACATTTTCAAAATCCAATCCTTTAGCCACCATTTGGGTGCCGATCAGGATAGGGATCTTCTTTTCGTCAAATTCCCGCAGCAGCGCTTCATGTCCCGCGCTGACCGTATCCGCGTCCATCCGCAGGATGGGGGTATCCGGAAACAGTTCACGCAGTTCCTCCTCCACCCGCTGGGTGCCGAAGCCGATATGGCGCAGCTGCGTTCCGCAGTCCGGGCAAACCTCCGGTGCCTTTTCTGAATGGCCGCAGTAGTGGCACATCAGCCGGTCATTGACGCTGTGATATGTCAAATAGACGCTGCACCGGGGACATTGGGGCACAAAGCTGCAATTGGGGCATAGCAGCTGACGGCTGCTGCCCCGGCGGTTAAGAAAGAGGATGCTCTGCTCACCACGCGCCAGATTTTCCCGCAACTCCTCGTACAGCGGCTGGCTGATGGCGGTCATGTTTCCCTGACGCAGCTCCTGCCGCATGTCCGCCATGATAACACGGGGCAGCTGCTGGCGGTTATACCGTTGGCGCAGCAGCGTCAGATGATAGTCGCCGTTCCGGGCGTGCCATGCCGTTTCAACGGTAGGCGTGGCGGAGCCCAGCACCAGATGGCAGCCCTCCGCTCCGCAGCGGTAGCGGGCAATGTCTCTGGCATGATAGCAGGGGGCGCGCTCGGATTCATAGGAGCTTTCCTGCTCCTCGTCCATAACGATCAGCCCCAGATTTTCCAGCGGCGCGAACACGGCGCTGCGGGTGCCCAGCACGATACTGGCCTCCCCCTTCCGGATGCGCTTCCACTGGTCATAGCGCTCCGTGGCCCGAAGGCCGCTGTGCAACAGGGCTACCTTTTCCCCAAAATAAGCGGTGAAGCGGGCCATCATCTGAGGCGTCAGGGCAATTTCCGGCACAAGGATCATCACAGACTTTCCCTGTGCCAGCAGCTCCTGTGCCAAGCGGATATAGATCAGCGTCTTGCCGCTTCCGGTAACGCCCTGCAGCAGCGTTACGCCACCGGATCCTGCCATGACCCGCTGCAAGATCGTGTCATACGCCTGCTGCTGCTCCTCATTCAGTGTAATGGATTCTGCCTTTACATGATAAGTTTTTTCGCTGATTCGATAGGTTTCCTGTGTGCGCAGCTCGATCACGCCGCGCTTTTCCAGCGCTTTGACGGTCTGTCGGGATGCACCGGTAAAATAGCTCAGCTCGTGTACGGCGGTCTCGCCTTGCTGTAACAGGAACTGCACCGCGTCGTACATACGGGGCGCAGTTTTTTTTCGGGTCTGCGCCCACGCGGCGGCATCCTCCGGTGGGATCGCCAGCCGAACCAGCTGCACCGTCTTGTCCTGCACATTGCGGCGGCCCACCGTCTGGTGAGAGACAACGCCCCTCTTTTCCAGACCGCGCAGGGTGGTGACAACACCCTCGCCATAAGCCTCGCGCAGTACAGACAGCTCTTTTGGCCCGTCCAGAAGAAGCTGGCAGACCGCCGCCTCTTTCCCGGACAGCTCCAGGAGGGCGGTGCTGTCTCGCAGCTGCCACAGCTCCTGATAACGATACCATACGGCGGCAGGCAAAACCGTGCGGATCGCGTCGTAAAACGTACAGAAATACCGCTGCCGCATCCAGAATGCCAGCTTGATCTCCTGCAGGGAGATTACCGGTGCGCCGTCCAGATTCAGTCGCAAGGTCTTCAGCGGCCCGTCCGGCAGGCCCTCCTCCAACGAAAGGACGATCCCCTCGCTGGTGCGGTTTCCCCGGCCAAAGGGTACCAGCACCCGACAGCCCACGCTGACGTCCATCCCGGCGGGAACCCCATAAGAATAGGGCTTGTCGATGGCATATGTCGCCGCTTCCACGGCGATCTTCGCGATCTGCATAAGCCCTGTTCTCCTCTCTTGTATGGGTTACTCCTGAATCGAGGAGTCGATGGTGCTGGCGTCAAACTTGCCGTCGGCCACCTCGTCAATGGCGAGGGTGACGGGCTTTTCGTCCAGATGCTCGCCGGTCTCCTCGGCCTCGGCGGCGATCTGACGGGCACGGCGGGCCACTACGTTGACCATCATGTAACGGTTGGGCACATAGGCCGTCAACTGATTCATAGCGGGATACAGCATAGACATAATAACATATCTCCTTCTGCCTTTTCGGCGATAAAATATACGGTTTGAGGGGTCTCTTATGCTTCGCGCAACAGGTGGATGCGGTCTGTGGGGCGGCAGTGCTCGGCCAGCATAATGGCCCGCAGCTCCGCCACAGCGTTCTCCACGTTGTCGTTTATCACAAAATAATCGTACTGGTCGGCAGCCTTCAGCTCCACCTTGGCTCGCAGCAATCGCTCCTGCACCTTCTCCGGAGAGTCGGTGTTCCGGGCAGTAAGGCGGCGCTCCAACTCCTCCCAGGAGGGCGGCGCGATGAAGATCCGCACCACCTCAGGCCGCAGCGCGTGAACCTGCGCGGCGCCCTGGATCTCGATATCCAGTATGGCGTCTTTTCCCGCCGCCATGGCCTCGTCCACATATTTGCGGGGCGTGCCGTAGAAGTTGCCTACATACTCGGCATACTCCAGAAATTCACCGTCGGTGATCCACTGGCGGAACATCTCCGGCTCGATGAAATAGTAGTTCACCCCATGCTCCTCACCGGGACGGGGCGTACGGGTAGTGGCGGACACGGAAAAATACAGATCGTCGCGCCCCTCAAACAATGCTTTCAGCACCGTGCTTTTTCCCACGCCGGACGGCCCGGAGATCACAAATGTTTTTCCCTTCTTATCCAAACTCATTCCTCTTCCTCCCTTATCTCTTCCGGCGTCATGCCAAGGCGCGGTGCCAGCTTTTCCGTACTCAGTGCCGACAGCACCACGTGGTCGCTGTCCATAATGAGCACCGACGCTGTTTTCCGGCCATAGGTGGCGTCGATCAGCATGCCCCGGTCACGGGACTCCTGCACCAGCCGCTTGACCGGTGCGCTGTCCGGGCTGACGATGGCGATCAGGCGCCGCAGCGACACCAGATTGCCGAACCCGATATTGACCAACTGCATCTCACTCAATGTTCTGCACCTGCTCGCGGATCTTCTCCACCTCGGCCTTCATGTTCACCACGTCCTGCGCGATGGTCAGGTCGTTGCACTTGGAGCCGATGGTATTGCACTCGCGGTTGACCTCCTGGATCAGGAAGTCCAGCTTCCGGCCAATGGGCTGGTCGCTCTCCAGCATGGTACGCAGCTGGGAGAGATGGCTGCGCAGGCGGACAGTCTCCTCGTCCACCGCGATCTTGTCGGCGAAGATGGCCGCTTCCGTCAGAATGCGGCTCTCGTCAATGGCGGTAGATTGCAGTACCTCCTGCATCCGGGCCAGCAGCTTTTCCCGATAGGCCGCCACGGTCTGGGGAGAGCGCTCCTCCACCTTGCCCACCACCGCTTCGATGGTATCGGCACGGCCCGCGATATCCTCGCGCAGCTTGCCGCCCTCGACGGTGCGCATGGCGTTGTAGGCGGTCAGCGCCTCGTCCAGCACGGCGCAGATATCGGCAGCCACAGACTCCAGATCCTCCTCCGCCTTGGTGACAGTCAGCACATCGGGGAACTTCGCCAGCGTAACGGCGTTCAGGCCGTCCTCCAGCGAGAACATGTCCTTCAGCCGCGTCAGCGCCTCGTAGTAGCCGCGTGCCAGCGGCTCGTTGACCGCCACCACCGTCTCGTCAGCGGCGGCAGCGTCGATGGTGATGAACACATCTACCTTGCCGCGGGAGACAGCCTTCTGCACACGGGCTTTCACGGCGTCTTCCGCAAAGATGTAGGTGCGGGGCACCTTCACCGTGCAGTCCAGATAGCGGTTGTTGACAGAACGCACCTCCACCGTGATATCGCGTCCATTCAGTGTCTGTCTGGCCCGGCCATAGCCGGTCATGCTTTTGACCACAATATTCCCTTCCTTTCAGGCGACAGAGCCGCCGCGGTAAAATTTAACAGCAGTAGAGATACCCTCCGCCGGGACAGCAGAACAGCGGCAGGCAAAACGGCAGGCACGGGTTCATCTGGCAATTCCCTGTTGAGGCCGAACCATAGCCGTCCGGCCGGTAAGCCGTCTGGCGGCCCTCCGCCCTGTCCAGTGCCTGCTGATACTCGTTATTATCCGGATCCATCTGCACCGCCGTCTGATAGTAGCGCTTCGCCTCGTCCATCCAGCCGCGCTTCTGGCACAGCACGCCCTTCAGAAAGTTCCACTCGGCGTCGTGATCCTGCATGGCGTTCAGCAGTTCCTCCGCCAGATTCAGATCGTTCTGCAAAATGGCCATGCGCACCCGCTGATAAGGCCCGGCATAGGACTGATAGCCGCCATAGCCGCCGTAGCCGCCGTAACCATAGCTTGCGCCGCCCGTGTAACCGGAGGATGTGCCGTAGCTGCCTGCGGAAGCGCCCCGCTTGCGCTGGGTCTGGATCTCCTCGTAAGCCTCGTTGATCTCCTTCATCCGCTCCTGCGCCAGATCGGCCAGCGGATTATCATGATAGTTATCCGGATGGTACTTCCGCGCCAGATTCCGGTAGGCTTTCTTTACTTCTTCATCGGTCGCCGTGCTGGGCACTCCCAACACCTGATAGGGATCACGCATAGCGGTGTCCCCCTTTCTTTCGTACAACTTTCTTCTTTTGGTGGAAGGTGCCGTCCAGAACGGCAGTTCCCACCGCGTAAAGCCCCTGATAGACAGTGCTTTCAATAATGGGATCGTATTGGCCAAAGTCCCACAGCTCAAACGCCGCCGCCATGGCCCGTATGGAGCTGTCCAGCGTCTGAGCCAGCTCCTGCCGCGCCGTGTCTGTCAGGGTATCGCCGGGCAGCTGGTAGCGCATGGGAAGCGGATTGTAGCTGCCGGCAGCAGCGTCCTTTTTCAAATCGTCCGCCGCGTCGATCAGGTAGATCCAGCGGCCCAGATGATAGAGCATCTGCGCCAGCACACGGCGCTTGACAGGCTCCTCCACCTCGTCAGCCGCACCGGAAAGCAGTTGGGCAAAGGTATCCGCCGCCGCGTCAATGGAGGGGCATTTCTCCTTCTCCAGCTGGGACAGTGCCTTCAAGTGGCGCTGCGTCCCCTCGTCAAAGGCAGGCCGCAGCAGCCGTGCTTTTCGATAAACCCGCCGCAGCATCCACGACGCCGCGCGGTATTTCAGGCTGCTCCAGAAGCCATGGTCGGCAATCCCGTCCTGTATCTGCCACCATGTCAGGATCACGCTCATATCCGCCGCCAGCGCGAACGCCTCGCCGCCGCAGGTGCATGTCCGACCCTTGAGGGGGTGCATGACGCACCCCTTGCGGCACTGCTCATCCTGCCCCTCTGACAGCAGCATCGCCAGAAAGGTCAGGTCGTAGTTGAGGATCATGCGGCCCGGCAGGCCGTAGCGCTTGCCCAGCGTGTGGCACAGGCCGCAATACGCCGCCCGAAAGCACGCCTCTTGTTCCTCCGTCAGCCGATCCGCCGCCGGACGTACATAACCAAACATCAGAACAGACGCATGATCTGATAGGTCAGCAGTTCCTTTTTCCGGGCGTGGCGATCATAGAGCACGCAGGGAATAAAGCTCACCACAAAGGTGGCAACGGCGATGGCGTACCGCATGCCCTCGGCCAGTCCCTCGGACAGAAAGTAGCCCAGCAGGAACAGCACCACCGGCAGCACATAGACCAGCGCCACCACACCGAAGATTTTTTTGGTGCTGCTTTCCACCACCACTTTATCGCCGGGCTGTGCGCCGATATCGTTTCTGGCTCTGGCCTTGATGGCCGCGCCGGTCATGCCGCAGCCGGCGCACTCCTCGCAGTCGTGGCCGCAGGCGGACTTGCGGGGCACGGAGATCTCC
>OIYS01001642.1_pt1 | contig 10710 bp, 11 predicted proteins | sample 1588271 | NCBI WGS metagenome assembly OIYS01 (sample SAMN03283286) | human gut metagenome | biome: human-associated habitat; material: feces | host: Homo sapiens | place: Peru | collected 2012
AGAACAAATGTCTAAATCAGATATTGATGGTGCTTTGATTGGTGGCGCAAGCTTGAAAGCTGAAAGTTTCAACGAAATCATTGCTAAAACAATGAAAGTAGCTTGCAACGCATAGTTTAAAGTTTCATTTAAATTATTAAAACTACCCTGTTTAACTTAATAGGGTAGTTTTTTCATGCCTGTTCACATACCGATACTAAGACACAAAGACCTTAAAAGGAAAAATTACAAAGTAGATAAACTAATAGCTATAGTTCATAGTTTTAAAATATGTAAACTATTAACTATTGAAAAAGTAATTTCGACAGTTCATGATTTTTTGTTCAAAGTGCAATTATTACGAAAAATCGGAATTTCCGATTTTTCTACCAAACCTACAAACTACTACAATTTAGATCTAATTATTTCTGTTGGTTATAGTATAAAATCACTTCGAGGAACCCAATTTAGACAATTGGCTACCAAAAGATTGAATGAATATATAAGAAAAGGCTTTGTTAACGGATTTTACTTCCATTACACGCCAATTAAAAAGGCTTTCAGAAAATTCCTGAAAGCCTTTAATTCAAATGGTCGGGATGACACGATTTGAACGTGCGACCCCCTCGTCCCAAGCGAGGTGCGCTACCAAGCTGCGCCACATCCCGTGAGGTCTTCCACAAGAGTCATCTCCAGTGGGTACCTTTTTATTCTATTGTAAACATATTTATAAGTCAAGAGATTAATTCAAAATTTTTCACGATGTTTTTCATGAAAAAAAGCAGGCTATAAAAACCTGCTTTTCAAATATTTTTTATGAGTGATTACACCGCGTAAACGCTCACCTGTTTACGATCACGTCTGTGTGGTTCAAATTTAACTTGACCATCAATAATCGCATACAATGTATCATCAGAACCGATACCTACATTGTTACCAGGGTGAATTTTTGTTCCTCTTTGACGAACAAGAATATTGCCGGCTTTAACTACTTCGCCGCTGAATCTTTTTACGCCTAGGCGCTTCGCTTCGGAGTCACGACCGTTACGGGTAGATCCCATACCTTTCTTATGTGCCATTTTTATTTCTCCTTGTTAATTTTTTTTGTAACCTATGCTTCTGTTGATTCTTCAGCTGAAGCTGCTGATTTCTTTGCGGAAGTTCTGATTTTGTTAATCATAACTCTTGTGAAACATTGTCTGTGACCTTGTTTTTTTCTATAACCCTTTTTAGGTCTTTGTTTGAAAACAATGATTTTCTTAGCTTTATCGTGAGCCATAACAGTACCTTCTACAGAAGCTCCTGATACATATGGCTGACCTACTTTTGATTTTTTGCCGTTAACTAACATAACGATTTTGTCAAAAGTTACTTTTGCATCTTTTTCAGCGTCCAATAATTCAATGTCTACGTAACGACCTTCTTCTACCGGATACTGTTTTCCGCCTGTTTCTACAATTGCGTACATTTTATTTTTCCTTTCATTTTAGGTTTCGTAATCCTTGCTACTTATATTTTTTAAATAGCGGCAAATAATGCCAAGGGGATTTTATAAAACGAGTTACCTATAGTAATACACGTATCATGATTATTGCAAACGCAAGCCATACTGTCAAGTAGTATTAATATTTATTAACTTTTTACTACTATGATTTTTTTGAAGTATCATTATATTATGATGTTTAAATTAGAAGAAATTATTAAGGCTACAAATGCCGAAGTTAAAAAACACAACAAATAAAGACTTTTTTACCATATCTACTGACACAAGAAAAATATCTGGTGGAGAAATATATTTACCATTGAAGGGTGAGAGTTTTGATGGAGAAAACTTTCTTGATAAAGCGATTGAATCAAGCGCAGAAGGTTGTTTTATATCACGTGATGACTATCCGAAGTCTGCCAATCTTGTCCTAAAGGTAAAAGACACCAAAACGGCATACTTACAACTTGCAAACTTTTTAAGGAAAAAATATGCCCCGAAAGTTATCGCAATCACCGGAAGTTCCGGCAAAACCACAACAAAAGAACTAATCTATTCCGTGATGAATGAAAAGTTCAAAACACACAAAACATTTTCTAACCATAATAACGAAATCGGTTTGTGTGAAACCTTAATGACAATGCCAACTGATACCCAAGTGTTAATAGTTGAAATGGGGATGAGAGGATTAGGCGAAATCGACTTGTTATCTAAATATTCTGAACCGGATTATGCAGTTATCACAAATGCAGGTTCCGCTCACATTGGAAGGCTAGGGAGTCTTGACAATATCGCTAAAGCTAAATCTGAAATTGTACACTACCTAAACCCAAACGGAGTTTTGATTGCCCAAAATAATGAACGTATTAAGAAATTCGCAAAATTTGACGGAGAAAAAATCTTTTATCAACTTGATAATGTTGAAATTTTAGACAGAAAGCCGTCATATTCTAAATTTATTTATAAAGAGAAGGAATACGAACTGAATGTTGAAGGGGATTACAATGTTGAAAATTCTCTTGCGGCAATTGAACTTGGATATCTTTTAGGACTAAAATATGAAGAAATCAAACGCGGATTAGCAGCATACAAACCAATAGAAAAACGCTGGGAATTACAAATTATTAACGGATATTCAATAATTAACGACAGTTATAATGCGAACCCTGAATCAATGAAAGCTGCTGTTTCAACATTTTTGAAACTCTACCCTAACCCTGTTGTTGTTTTAGGCAACATGGGAGAACTTGGAGAGAATTCCGCTGAATTTCATAGAGAAGTCGGGAGATACTTAAAGACTATAAAAGAAAGCCAAAAAGCAATATTCCTGACAGTTGGGAATTTGGCAAATGAGATTTCTGAAGAGTTAAACGGAACAGCTATTTTTGTAAAGAATTTTGAAAATAATGATGAAGTTTCAAAATATATTGTTGATAATGTAAATGTAGGTACTACAATATTTTTAAAGGCATCTCGTTCAATGAAATTTGAAGAGATAATTGAAAAACTTAAGGGAGAAATTAAGGTATGATTATGGTAGCGGTGGCATTCTTGCTTGCAATGATATTATGTTTATTATTCGGAGTGCCTTATATAGATTTTTTGAAAAAGAAAATGATTGGACAATATGTAAAAGATTGTGCCCCTGAAAGTCATATGAAAAAAGAGGGAACTCCGACAACTGGAGGAGTATTTATTGTATTAGCAGTGTTGATTGGTGCTATTATAACTCTTTTTCTTGCTCAAAGATTTGATAACGCAGCTCTTATAATATTAATTACTCTTTTGTTTTATACTTTTGCAGGATTTCAAGATGATTATATTAAATTAAAAGGTCATGCAAATGACGGATTATCTGCAAGAGGAAAGCTTTTAAGACAGATTGCAATCGCACTATTACCGACATTTTATGTAATGATGACAGATCCGTTCGGAACTTATTTTTCAATCGGACATCATATGATTGACTTAAAATGGTTGTATCCGTTTTTTGCAGTATTTGTAATTACAGGTGCATCAAATGCTTATAATTTAACAGATGGACTTGACGGTTTGGCTGCGTCAACAGGTGTTTTTGCATTTGCCGGAACTTCAGTTATTGCACTTTATAGCGGATACCATGAAATAGCTATTATTGCAGCAGCCGTAGCAGGTGCGTTATTTGGATTTTTGAAATACAACAAACCTAAAGCAGAAGTATTTATGGGCGATACCGGTTCCCTTGCTATTGGCGGACTGTTCGGAACACTGGCTGTTATGGGTAAATTTGAATTCTTGCTAATTTTCTTAGGCGGTGTTTTTGTTTGCGAAACTTTATCTGTAATTATTCAGGTTACAAGTTTCAAAACTACCGGCAAAAGAGTGTTCAAGATGTCACCTATTCACCACCATTTTGAACTTTGCGGTTGGAATGAAAAGAAAGTTGTTACGGTATTTGCAATAGCTGCAGCTATTTCTTCAACAATTGCTTTGGTATTGTTCTACTTGACTATGAAAGGTATTATATAATGTTATCTCGTTGGTTTGATAAAAAAGTTTTAGTTATTGGATTATCTAAAAGCGGAATAGCCGCTGCAAAGTTTTTAAATAAACATGGCGCCGATGTATTTTTGACAGAATTTAATTCTGCCAAACCTGCTGATGCTGAGAAAATTGCCGAGCTACAAAGTTTGGGGATTAAAGTCGAAACAGGCGGACATTCAGATGAATTTTTAAATGATTGCTATATTGCAATCACAAGCCCTAGCGTACCAACCGACTCTGAAATAATGAAAAAATTAAAAGATAAGAAAACACATGTAATTTCAGAAGTTGAACTTGCTTACACTCAAACATCAAAACCGTTCATTGCAATTACCGGAACAAACGGAAAAACAACAACAACTGCTCTAACAGCTCATATCTTGAACAGTGAATATAGGGCAGAACCGTGTGGAAATTATGGCGAACCGCCTTGCGATATAGTTGATGACAGTAGTATTGATTATTTTGTTTGCGAATGTTCTTCGTTCCAATTGGAATATTCTCCGGCATTTCAACCGCAAATATCAGTCTTTACAAATTTTACACCAGACCATATAACTTGGCACAAAACTTTAGACAACTATTTTAACGCAAAGGCTAGAATCTTCAAATCGCCTCAAAATCCTGCTTTTTCTGTGCTTAATGCAAAAGATGAAAAACTTCTGGATTTTTCTAAACAGGCCGAAGGAGAAGTTTTCATGTTTGGAGATGAAGTTGGTAAAAATTGTTCATATGTTAAAAATGGTTCAATTTGTTTTAAACGTGATGGAGTAGAAGAAGAGATAATTTCAATAAAGGATTGTCCGTTTATTGGGGAACACAATTACCAGAATGCAGAGTGTGCTATTATTTGTGCCAAAATTGAAGGAATTTCAAACGAAGACATCAGAAAATCAATTATATCGTTCAAAGTTCCTGAACACAGATTAGAAAAATTTGCTGAAAAAGATGGAATTACATTCTACAACGATTCAAAAGCTACAAATCCGGAAGCATCTTTAGTTGCAATAAATTCATTTGACAATTGTAATGTAGCGTTAATTGCCGGTGGACGCGATAAAATGACTGATTTAACCGAATTTTGTGATGCAATAAATAAACACATTAACACGGTTATTTTGATTGGAGAAGCAACAGAACGTTTTGAAGAAAACTTGAAAAAGAATGGATTTAACAACATAATAAAAGAAGAGTCTATGCAAAGTGCCGTTGACAAATCATTGGAACTTAAGCCTGATGTAGTTTTGTTATCACCGGCATGCGCAAGTTTTGATATGTTCAGCGGATATGAAGAAAGAGGAAGGGTGTTCAAACAAGATGTCTTATCAAAGATCGGATAGGTTAAGAGATAAATACGGAGTTGAACACAAACGTCATATCCAAAGTTTGATAACTTCCGAACCTGACAAAGCTTTGCTGATAACTGTTACTTTTCTTGTAATTATCGGCTTTTTAGCTATATTTTCTGCCTCTGCACCAAAATGTATTGAAGAAGGCGGAAATCCTGCTCAATTTTTATTCAAACAATTAATATGTTTTGTAGTTGGCTTTTTCGGATTGAGATTTTTTACGAATTTTGATTACAAAAAACTTGCGGACTGGAACATGATTTTTGCAGGTATAATTATTGTTCTATTAATTTTGGTTGACTTTACTCCACTCGGAGTTACGGTTAACGGTGCAAAAAGATGGATAAACCTACTTGGATTTCAATTGCAACCGTCCGAATTTGCAAAACCTGCAGTTGTTTTAATGCTCGCAACTGCTTTAAGAAAAGATGCTGATTTATTTGACCAGAACAAGTGGTCTGGAGCATTTATACCAATAATTATTATGCTTGGCTTGATTTTTGTTCAACCAAACCTGTCAATGGTTATTTTGCTACTTGCAACTTCAGTTGTAATGTTTTTGAGTGCCGGCGGTTCTTTAAAACTGTTTTTCAGTTGTGTTGGAGCTGGTATTTTTTCAATAATCGTTGCAGCTACGACAATTATTAAACCGTACCAAATGCAACGTATTACAACTTGGCAGCACCCTGAACTTGACCCGCAAGGAGCAGGTTATAATATCATTCAATCACTTATTGCATTTGCCTCAGGCGGTTTAACCGGTGTAGGGTACGGTGGTTCTATTCAAAAACTTTCGTATTTGCCTGAATGCCATACCGACTTTATTTTTGCAATTATTGCAGAAGAAATGGGATGGGTTGGATGCGTTTTAATAATCGGTTTATTCTGGACATTAATTCACAGAGGATTTATTATCGCAACAAGATGTCCTGATATGTTCGGCAAATTGCTTGCAGTCGGAATAACTTTCTCAATAGGATTTCAGGCATTTTTGAACATCAGTGTAGCAAGTTCGTTCTTCCCAACAACAGGTGTACCTCTTCCATTTATAAGTTATGGTGGCTCATCTCTAATCGTATCATTATGTATGATTGGTGTTTTGTTGAACATATCCAAGAAAAAAATTAAGAAAATAAGGAATATTGAAAATGTCTAATAAAACCTATTTTATTACCGGTGGAGGAACCGGCGGACATATTTATCCGGCAGTTGCGGTTGCAGATGCACTTAATACTAAGGGAGAAAATATTTATTATATAGGCAACCCTAAAAACTTGGAATATGACATTGTAACAAGCAAAGGATATAAATTTTTACCGGTCAATATTCACGGCATGCCAAGAAGTCTTAATTTTGATTTGATAAAATGGGGAATTCAATTACTTTTTGCAGTTATTAAATCAGCAGGATATATCTTGAAATACAAACCGGATGCAATTTTTGGCACAGGCGGATATGTTTCTGCCCCAATAATGATTGCAGCAAGATTTATGAACAAACCTTATATGATGCACGATTGTGATGCGCAACCGGGGCTTGTAACAAGAAAACTCGCCCCGTATGCAGCTATTGTATCAGGAGCTTTTGAAAGTGCTCAAAAATTTATCAATAACAAAAATTTCTATGTAAACGGAAATCCTATTCGACCGCAATTTAAAACATTGTCTAAAGAACAAGCACGTAACAATCTTGGACTAAAAGATAAATTAACTTTATGTGTAATGGGGGGCTCTCAAGGTGCAAGAACAATAAATGATGCAACAGTAGCACTATTAAAACCGCTAAGTCAAAAATATGATATCCAAATTATTTTCCAAACAGGAAAGAAAAATTTTGAAAGGGTAATTGAACAGTTAATCAGAATTTATCCTGATTATGAAACAGATAAAAACTTACTAATAAAACCGTATTTTGACGATATGGTGACAATTTTAAAGGCATCAGATATTGCAGTTTCAAGAGCTGGTTCATTGAGTTTGTCAGAAATTGAAGCAGCAGGACTTGCCTCAATATTAATACCATATCCACATGCAGCAGCAGATCATCAAAGAAAAAATGCTAAATATATGGTTGAAAAAGGTGCCTCTTTATATCTTGAAGACTCTGAAACAGATGAAGTGAAGCTTGGTGAAAAAATAGAATTTATGTTAAACAATCCGAACAAACTTAGCCAACTTCAAGAAAATGCTTTAAAGTTGGCTAAATATGATGGTGTTGAAAAAATCGTTGAGCAGTTACAATCAATTTAATATTAATAGTTGCGATTTTTTATTTTAGAACAAATCTCCGCACCGATTTTAATAACTGCAAAGTTTGCTAACGTATCAAGAGCTAAAACTCCTGCAGTAAGCCATTTGTTATTTGATGGTACATTCTTAACTTTAGTAGCCCAACCTTCGTTTCTCAAAACTTTTTTACATACACCGGCAGTAAAATTAATCGCCAGTTTGTTGAAAGATTTAACGCATGCTTTAGCAGTATCTACAACACCTTTTTTACGATTTTCTTTATTAAGAGCTTCGCCTGCAAGCGTAATTGCCGTCAGCATAGGAGCAGCTATAAGAGCCGCATTTGTGTTTCTTCTTTTTTCATATTGTGGAACATATCCTTGAAAACTTACACCTTGTATTGCCATAATTTCTCCTTAAAAAATACCTTTCTACTGTTAATTGTAAACCTGTGAATAATTATTTTTGCTAATTCAAAAAGAGTTGTAACGAAAAATTAATATATTTAAAATAAATATACTAATACATAAATGAAAAACTGTTTGTGATATCATTAATTGAGTAAGCGTTTAATAAGGAGAATAAAATGGCAGATGCAAAAATTTTAGCAACAATCGACAGAAACGAAACAGAACAATTACAAATTTCTGTTAGCGAATATAAAGGTAAAAGTTACTTGAATATGAGAATATATTACACAACAGATGAAGGCTCAACATGGTTACCGACTAAAAAAGGTGTAACATTCACTCCTGAACAGCTTGATTTGTTATCAGATGCAATTGAAGAAGCTAAAAAAGAATTTATGGCAGAATAGTGTTTTTTAGGGATAAAAGTTATGACAGAAAATAAATTATTTGACACATCACTTTTTGCCCCTAAAAATACTCATAAATACGCACTTGCCCTCGTAAATATTAAAGGGCTTGGCGTTAAGACATTCAGTTATTTAATCCCTGATGAAATGAAGGATAAAATTAAAATTGGTCAAGCGATTTTGGTTCCTTTCGGTCGTCAGGGATTAATTAATGCCTTTTGTGTAGGATTTTCAGACTATCTACCTGAAGAAATCCGAGCAAAAAAAATTAGTAAAATCATAGATGAAACACCGCTATTTTCAATAGATTACCTAAAATTATTAGAATGGGTTGCAAATTACTATTGTTGCGACCTTGTTACCGTATTAAACGCAGCTATCCCGATGAAGCTTATTGAAAAAGCTTCTAAAACCGAACAGGCAATTGAGTTCACTAAATTTGAAGGAGCAACCAAAAGGCAAACCGCAGTATTGGAACTTTTGCAAAAGATGGGTAAAACTCCATTAATTGCATTTGAAAAACTTGCCAAAACTACAAGAACAACTATAAAAAAACTTGAAGAACTCGGATGCGTAACAATAACTGAAGAAGAAATTTACAGAAACCCTCTTGATATTTTGCAAATAGAAAATAGAGAACCTTTATTTGAACTTGAGGCTGAACAAAAAACTGCATACGAAGGAATTAAAAAAGCCATAGCCAACTATGCAGCTAAAAAAAATAACGCGCAAGCTGATGAGGTTATTCCACCATTGACAATGCTTTTACATGGTGTTACGGCATCAGGAAAAACAGAAGTATATTTCAAATTAATAGATGATTGTATTAAATCAGGGAAAAATGTATTGTTTCTTGTTCCTGAAATCGCTCTTGCATCCCAATTAACAAAAAGACTTGCAAAAAAATTTGGAACTCATGATGTTGCGATTTGGCACAGTAGCATATCGGAAGGAGAACGTTACGATGTTTGGCAAAGACTTTACAAAAATGATATTAAAATCTTAGCAGGAGCCCGCTCTGCCGTATTTGCACCATTAAAAGATATCGGTTTAATAATTATTGATGAGGAGCACGAAGGAGCTTATAAACAAACTAATCCGGCTCCAAGGTATGAGGCAAAAGTTGTTGCGCAAAAACTTGCAGAATTTCATAACTGCCCCCTACTTCTGGGTTCTGCAACACCGGATATATCAGTATACTATAGAGCAATAAATTCCGGAAATCTTTTTGAAATGAAGCACCGATACAGAAACGCACCAATTGCACCTGTTACAGTAATTAATATGCAAGAACACTCAAGAGCAGCATACAAAAGTGTTATATCTAAGCCACTGCAAACTGCAATACAAGAAACATTAGATAAAAAACAGCAAGCTATTCTACTTATTAACAGAAGAGGTTTCGCAACATTTACTCAATGTCAGGCATGCGGTCATGTAATAGAATGCCCTAACTGTGCTATTCCGATGATTTGGCATGCCAAAGATCAATTTTTAAAATGTCATTATTGCAACCATATTGAATATTTTCCGGATACTTGCCCTGAATGTGGTTCTGATGCGTTAAAAATTAGTGGAACTGGCACCCAAAAAATTGAACAATATGTTCAAGAAATTTTTCCGGATTATAATGTCGAACGTATAGACAGCGATGTTCTTGTTAGAAAAGGAGAGCATATACGTCTTTTAGAAAAATTCCAACATGGGGAAATTGATATTCTTGTAGGTACTCAAATGATTGCGAAAGGTCTGGATAACCCAAACGTTACACTTGTCGGAGTAATATCCGCAGATGCAAGCTTTAATCTTCCGGATTTTCGTTCATCTGAAAGAGGTTTTCAACTTTTAACTCAAGTCGCAGGCCGCGCAGGAAGAGGAGAATTTACCGGAAGAGTATTTTTCCAGACATACAACCCAGAATTTTACGCTCTTGAAAGTGCTAAATCGCAAAATTATAGAGAATTTTACGAAAAAGAAATTATTGCCAGAGAAGAATTTGACTATCCGCCATATAGCAAAATAGTCAGATTAATTATCAGCTCAATAAATAATTTCAGAGCCGAAAAAGCGGCTGCAGAAATTGCGCTTAGTATGTGCACAATTATTGAAAAATACGGAATATCCGAAAGGCTTGAAGTTCTTGGTCCAACCCCATGTGTAATAGAACGAATTAACAGTTACTACAGATTTCAAATTATAATTAAAAATAAACTTGACGTAAGAGGACATCAGTTTATTGCAAGTTTTTTGAGTAAAATAACAATGCCAAAAGACGTAAAACTTGCTGTAGACGTGGATCCACTGGATATTTTATAAGAAGTTAGTTTTCTT
>OIYS01001647.1_pt1 | contig 10702 bp, 9 predicted proteins | sample 1588271 | NCBI WGS metagenome assembly OIYS01 (sample SAMN03283286) | human gut metagenome | biome: human-associated habitat; material: feces | host: Homo sapiens | place: Peru | collected 2012
CTTGACGGGGTAGAGAGGCTTGCCCTTCTCATATTCCTGCTGGTAGATTTTGCCACCACGGAACACCTGTGACAACATGTGGGTAGAAAGTGCATTCACACAACTTACACCCACACCATGCAAACCGCCAGATACCTTGTAAGAACCCTTGTCGAACTTACCACCGGCATGGAGCACGGTCATTACGACTTCGAGGGCTGACTTATGAAGCTTCTCGTGCATATCCACAGGAATACCACGGCCATTGTCTTCTACAGTGATAGAGTTGTCTTCGTTGATGGTAACTTCAATGTCTGTACAGTAGCCAGCCATTGCTTCATCAATAGAGTTGTCAACAATTTCGTATATGCAGTGGTGCAAACCGCGTTGAGAAGTTGAGCCGATATACATCCCTGGACGCATTCTTACGGCTTCAAGTCCTTCTAATACTCTAATATTATCTGCGCTGTAATCCTGAGATGTTTTGGTTTCGATAGCCTCATCATTATCAGGAATTTCGTTTACTTCTATATGTTCATTAACGGGTTTATCGTTAGTTTGCTCTGCATTTTGCATAGTTTCTTGTGTTTCGTCTGACATTAATTTCTCCCCTAATACTACTCTTATATGTATAGAGTAGCACAAACAGAGATTTTTTGCAAAAGCGTAACATTATATCTGCGCATTACCGTTTAGTTCTATTTTGTTGTTAAGCTCTTTTATTGGCTTGGGTTGTTTGTTGTATATTGGCAATGTTATCTTGCAAATAATTTCTCCCTGTTTGTGGTTTTGGATTGTTATTTCTCCGTTATGAGCTTTTATTATTTGTAATGCAAGGTTTAGTTTAATTCCGAATCCTATTTTTATGTTTTTAGAAATGTTTTTTTGATAGTTTGTTAAGATTTTTCCTTGGCGAATTGGGGTAATTGGTTCGCCCTTGTTTATTATTTCTATTTGTATGTTGTTCTTGTTTTGTTTGGTATAAATGTTTATATCAGTGTTATAAATGCAATTAGTAATACTGTTGCTGATAAAACTTTGAACTGCTTGTTGTAAAAGAGTTTCATCTCCATATACTATTGGAGGGTTGGACGGTGGATGAAGCGCAACTGTTAGTTTTTTCTTTTCAATTGTTTTCCGATTTTTTGAGCAAGCTTCTTCCACCAACTTTTGGAGATTAATTGGTGATGTGTTTAAATTTATGCCTGTTTGTTCAAATTTGTAGTTTGTAAGAATTGTCGTAATCATATCAAGCATATTTTCGCAAGAATCCTTCGTGAGAGTCAATATTTCCGTTTGCTCCGGTGTTAATTCGCCAAATCTGTTTTCTAAAAGCATATTTATTGATCTTAGTTGCGCAATAGTTGGAGTTTTTAAGTCGTGTTTTAAAATATTTTCAAAGCGTTCACGTTGTTCTACTAACTTATAAAACGAAGGACAATTAAGATTTATGTTGACGTTTTTGTTAAGATAATTTTCTGTTTCTTTTATTTGGATACATTTATTTTGTGTGAAGTATAAGTATACTCCGATTGCTGCAAAGATTATTAACGAGGCATACTCGCTTTTTACTCTTATAAAATGGAACGCAAGAGCAAAAATACAACAAAATATTCCTATTGTCACAATTCTTCTTTTATACATACTAATCCGTCCTATCTTGGGGTAATTTTTACTACTAACCTTTTGTACAAATTATAATACTGATTGCAAGTATAGAATTCTATTACCCACTTGGGTATATTATTTAAACAGAACAGTTTGGTTTCTTCCGCTTTGTTTGGCTTGGTATAAGGCTTTATCGGCATTATTTAGAAATTCTTCGGTTGACTCCGTGTGATTGGTTTCGGCGCCGATGCTGATAGTAACTTTTATTTTTTCGCCTTTAAATATAAAGTTGTTATTTTCAATAGTTTTGCGTAATCTTTCTAGTGGTATTAGGGAGTTTTCGAGAGATGTTTCGGTCATGAGAACTACAAACTCTTCTCCGCCGTATCTGAATACCATATCTGTTTTTCTGAAATTTTCAAGGATTAAATATGCAACTTCCTTTAAAACATAATCTCCGCAAAGATGTCCGTATGTGTCATTTATTTTCTTAAAAAAGTCAATGTCAATTATTGCGATACATAAGTTTCCGCCATATCTTTTGGAGCGCATAAATTCTCTTTCTAACTCGGCATTAAAGTGACGGCGATTATATAAACCTGTTAATGCGTCTGTTAGTGACAAGTAGCGAGTTTGAGAGTACATGAAGTTTATCTTTTTTATTACATCCAGTTTGTTATCTTCAGGTACCGGAAAGTTTGAGATAATTTCTTCAATATTTTTTTGTATTTCATCAAGCATTTCTTCTGAAAAATTAAATTGCCCATTAATTTCCGGGTTATTGTTTTGTATGTAGCTCATGTGTCACCTGTATTAAAATTAGAATTGCTCTCTTCTTAATATTTTATCATAAAAAATTATTGCAACAGTTATAAATTTTTGATAAAATTCGCAATATGAAATTGACTGCAGAAAAACTTTTAATAAAATACTTGAAAAATGACTCAACTCACGCAAACGAAGTCGCAAGGCTCTCTAAAATGTTGTTTGAAGTGATTTCGGCAAATATCAAGGAAATGCCCTTAAGAGAGCTAGAAATCTTGCAGGCTGCGGCGCTTTTGCACGATATAGGGTATTCTGTTGGGGCAAAATCACATAATAAACACTCTCGTGATATTATCCTAAATGAGGGTATTCAAGGATTTGCGGACGAAGAGGTTAAAATAATTGCGTGTCTTGTAAGATTTCATCGAGGGAGTTTGCCGGACAAAAACAGGCATGAATTGTATGCAAGTTTTCAGAAAACAGATAGAAAAATCATTAAGCGTTTAGCCGGTATTTTGCGCCTTGCTGATGGACTGGACGTTGAGCATAAAACTGTATATGAAAAAATTGAGCTTGAATTTGACGAAGTTAACCGAGTGTTAAATATAATTTTACACCCAATCCAAAATTGTATTCCGGATATTTCAAAAGCAATTAGAAAAAGGGATTTGCTTGAATTGGGGTTTAAGTGCCAATCAGTTCTTTACTTAAAATAGTTTTTATTGCTTTTCTTTTATAACTAATTCATAACCGAGAAAATCTAAAATATCTTGAACGGTTTGAAAGCGAATTCTTTTCCCTATGAATTCTGCGGATAGTGTACTTTCGTTTGGAATATCGTAAGAAGAGCCTCTCGTGTTTTTAACTAATTTTCTCATAGAGGTTCCGCGTTTGAATAATAAAATTTTTATTTCTTGTCTGATGTCGAGCATATAGAAAATATTATCTTTCGTTTAGTGAAAAAACAAAAATATTGCATAAAAAGTTATAATGACGAAAATTATTCGTTATTATACGATATATGTTAAGATGTAATGGTGCGAATAAAGATTAAGAATTGTAAAAATAATCGCCAATTGTAACATTTCTTCATGAAATAAATACTTTATATATATAGGGAAAACATAAAGGAAAAATTATCATGAGTTTTGATGTTAATGTCTTAAGTGTTAAACCTGTAATTCGAGAAGCCGCAAACATGAATAATGACGGTGGTGGCGGGAATCTTGGATATATGCAACAATCCAAGGATGACTCCAAAGATAAACGGCAAAAGTTTGACGAAAGTATTTTTGGCAAAAAACAAGAAGATGTGTTTGTGTGTTCAAATGATTTAAAAGGTTTTGATGAAGGTTTTTCATTTTTAAAATTGGTAGAAAATATTGTTAACGGCATTAAAAAGATTTTTGTAAAATAATTGCGTGTTGGTATTGTACTCCTCTCTTGCGGAATTGTGAAAGATAGGGTATAATGGTGATATAAAGACAAATGTCATTCTGAATAATTTGAAAAATTAACACCCGTAACCTCATTAAATTTTTCTAAATTTTCAGGATGGCAAACCCGAGCAGGGCAAGAAAAGTAGTGGCAATTTATTGCAAAAGCCCGAGCAAAGGCATGAGTGCAGCGAAAGCTGAGCAACAATCAACGGAAACGTTGAGTTTTCGTTGTTGGTGCGAAGGGTGCCGTTTTACGCGAGGGTGTAGAATGAAGCAGAAACGCTCAGCTTTTACTTTGACCGAAGTCTTAATCACCCTCGGCATAATTGGAATTGTGGCAGCACTTACATTACCTATGTTGACGGCTCATTACAGAAAAAGAGTTATAGAAACTCGTTTGAAAAAGTTTTATTCTACAATTAATCAAGCAATTGAGCTTTCGGAGGTCAAAAATGGTCCCAAAGAACATTGGGCTTATTGTGCTGATGGATATGATGAAAAACTTTCTTCTTGTGAGGAATGGTATAATGTTTATTTAAAAAATTATCTTAAAACTGTTGATGTAAAACATTTTGAAAGCAGCAATATGCCTGCAACCATTGCATATTTTGCAGATGGTAGTGCCGTTGTAATCAAGAACGGTTATGACTTTTATTTTTACCCGAGAGCAAAAGATTTTAACGAAGAAAGATTTTCATCATATGATGAAGATGGAAATGTACAAAGGGCAGATAGTGGCACAAAGTTTTTTGCATTTCAGTTTTTCCCAGCTCATTTGAATGAAGAGCATATTTATCATGAAGGGAAAGGAGTTGAACCATACCGCGTATTGCGTTGTCAAAAAAATGAAGACGGAGTGAAAGAATGTCCACAATTTACAAGAGAACTTTTGTTGACCGATGAAAAATATGGTTGTAATCCGACCGCTCAATATAAAGTATATTGTACTGCATTAATCCAAATGAATAATTGGCAAATTCCGGATGATTATCCGCTAAAATATTAATCTGTTAAACGCGCGCAGGGATACCCCTGCGCGCGTTTAAGCTAAAAATTCTCTTTCTCCATCCTTACTCTCCTCCTTCCATCCCAACCATTTCCCCTCAAAAACGCAAAAAAAAACGACTAAGGAAGTCGTTAAGGGAAATTAAAAGGGAAATTAATATAAAAAAGGAAATTATTTTGTCGTTTAAAAACTTATTTATTAACCGAAAGTTTTGAAAGTAGATTCAGTATTCTTTTCTATAACCTTTTGAACTGCGTCCATTTCGGTTTGGATTGCGTCTTGTTCTGTATCAAGCTGTTTAAGTCTTAATTCAAGACTTCTGTCTTCGGCTTGGATGATTTCAATCTTGCTGTTAATATTTTCAACTGATTTGTCGTATTTTGCTTTGTTGTAGTTGTATTGGTTCATTGCATCGTTGTAAGCAGCTTGGTCAGTTGTAGTGTTAGTGGTTAGAGAATAAGTAACAGATGTTCCGTCTTCTTCCAACAATGTTATATTTATATATCTTCCGCTGCTGTCTTGTTCAAGTCTTGCAGTAGCGCCTTTAACTTCGTCAGTTTCAGTCGCAGTTCCTACAGTGTAGCTAGGGATGAAGCTTTGAGAGCTGCCTGTAGAGCTGTAATAAGTAGAATCTTTAGTCAAATCTTCTTTTTTGTAGAAGCTAGGAACCCAAGTACCGCTAGTAGTGTCTTGTCTGTAGATAACTTGCCAACCTTCTTTAGATTCCCCGTATTTTTCGTTTAATAAGTTGATGTATTGCTTTTCTTCAGCCATAAGATTTTGTCTTTGTTTGTCATCTAAAGAGCTTAAGTAGTCATCGTTGTCAACGTCAAACCCTTCAAGAGAACCTAAAGGTCTTAAAGTTTTAGCGCCGATAGAGTAAGTGTAATTACCATCAACACCTGCTCTAGTGATGATAGAAGAAGAACCAGCAACAACAGCGTGATCGTTGTTCCATTTGCGAGTGTAGCTAACTAAGAAATTACCGTCAGCTTGTGCAATAATAGAATTAAGTGTGTTGTCTAAAGCCCCATCAGTGAAAGAATAAACGGTTTTAGTGTAATCGTCAACGCTAGGCGGCGTAGGAACTGTCATGCCTAACAACTCGTTGTAGTAGTTAGCAGACTGATTAGACAACATAGTTCTTTGTTGGTTAATCTGTTGTCCTTCATATTCGGTATTTGTCTTTCTCGCAGTCAGACCTAAGAATCTGGCTTGAGATGCTGCCATACCCATGACTTAGTCCCTTTCTTGTAATTTCCTTAGTATAAGGTACGGCACGATTTGGGAAAATCTTTAATCATGTAGAACATGTTTTGTTACATTTTGTAATAATTGTATTTTTTTATAATAGAAATTCAAAGTGGATTATTTTTTTAACCATCCTTGAAAAAAAGAACGCCGCTCATTGAGCGGCGTTCCCAGACGTACGAATGACTATTTGGGTCAGCTTTAATTATTCATTACAGCCGAAGGCAATAGTAACGTGTTCTCTTGGATTAACTGCAGAGATTTTATATCCCTTAGGGTCTACAAGGTAAGCAAATTCGTCGCCTGTTGTTTGGAATAAACCAACTGTACCTGATACGGCTGTTCTTGTGATGTCGATAGGAGCCTTAACAGTTTCCCACAAACCATCTCCAAGATTTCTTGCAGCTGCACCAAATTTACCTTGGAATACGTGTCCTAACATATAACCTGCATCATTAGATACGTTTTCTACGGCGTTACCAAGGTTAGCGATAGCACCGCCGGTTGTTCTGCCGACAACACCTACTAATGAACCTGCTAGGGTGAACGGAGCTTCTACGAGTCTTGCAACAGGGTTAACTTGTTTTGATTTGTTAACTTGAGCTTGCAAGATTTGTTTTGGCAAGTTTGCTTTGCAATCGCCGTTTTTAATGCTTGTAAATGATAATTTTAAAGCACCTTTGTTACATCCTGATGGACGAATAACTTCAACAACTTGACCTGTTACGGTTGAACCGCAAGGATAAGTTACGCCGTTGATTGTAATATCTTCAAGAGTGTTTGCTCTGAAGTATTGACCAACGTGAGATGATTTTGCTGTTAATTGGTCTATCATTTTAACTTTAAGAGTTGGAATTTTTACGATATCTTCGTTTTCAATAAACGCTTGTTTGTCGGTAGGACATACAGGACAAATTTCGTTTGCTGTTTTTGGGTTTGTATCGTAACCGAGAGCTACACGAACTGTTTGCATCATTGAAGCGATATCAGCACGAGAAGCTTCTCTGTTCGGGAATATCATATTAGGATTTGGTGAATCTTTTAGAGCACCATTTTCAAGTGATTTTGCAACCGGAATTCTAGCCCAGTTTGGAACGGTGTTACCGTCTGCATACTTGGATAAGATTTCATTTGCTCTACATTCATCAATGTCACAAGTCATACCTTTTGCGATTGAAGTTAAAGCTTCGGCTCTTGTAACTTTGTGGTTTGGTTCAAATCTGCCGTTAGGGTAACCTGCTAACAAGTCTTCGTCAACAGCTTTCGCGATAGCTGCATTTGCCCAGTTGTGTTGTGGAACATCTTTGAACAAAGCTTTTTGAGGCATTCCGCAGTCATCAAGATTGAAACCTTTAACTAACATTGTTGCAAACTCGGCACGAGTGATATCTCTACCAGGTTTGAACATTCCGTCAGGGTAGCCGACTACAACGTTATTAATTGCAAGTTTGTCGATATCGCAGGCAGCCCAATATCCGTTTGGAACATCAGGGAACATGCACCCCATTGAGGTTGGAGCCGCAGCCCCTGTTATTGCATTTCCCAGAGCAGCTTTCATATCGAAAGGGACAAGTGTCTTTTTAATTGCTTGCATAGAGTTTTCTGTTTGAATATCTACAGGGCAATTATTTCCATCCATAATTCTTTCGTTACGTTCGATTGGAATACCGTTGTGGCGAGTCGGATCTTCACCTAAGCAAGGCATTTGGGTTGCTGCTCCGGTGATTTGCCCTTGAGAAGATACTGTTGCTCCATTAATTGCAGAAGACATAGTTGGAGCGGCACCTGTTGCAGTTGTTTCTGTTGAAAGAATTGAGTTTGCCGGTTCACCCATGTAGTTATTTGCACCATAAATAGCGTTTGGATAACCGTAAACCTGTTTCATATCTTTTCTGTCAGGTTTACCTGTTCCAGGGCAAACTGCGCATGATGGAACAGCTGGTGCATCACAGCCTAAGTTTTCGTTCTCGCATCCGCAATCTTTTTTGGGTTTTTCACACGGATCATTACATGGATCTGCTTTTTTGCAGTCGCAATCATCAAAAGATTTTTTACATTTGTCGCATGTTGGTGTTTTCGTACACGGACATGCCGGACCTGTTACTACAGGTAATTGTTCAGCACACGGTGCTTGTTGTACAGGTTGTTGTGTACAAGGACAAGCTGCCATTGCTTGATTCAAGGAACACGTTGCTATTCCAACGGCAATTGCAGCTGCCACAGTAAGTTTTTTAATTGTCATTTTTACCTCCTTGTGTTGTGGCGGGTTTTTATTCAAAATACCCGAAAAAAAGTTTAAAAAACAAACTTATACCTGATTATGTACTTTATTTTGTTTGATAAACATTGCCACAAGGTCTTATTCAGTTGGGCTATTTGACAATTTCATTAAAAAAGGAATAAAAAAGGACGATTTAACATCGTCCTTCAAGTATTATTCAATTCTAAAATCTACGCCTTACATTTCTTTCTAATTTGTTCGTAGATTAAAAGAATCGTACAAATTACAACGCAAATCATAGTCGATATCATCCAAAATGCAATTGCACCATTCCATCCGAATTTATCTACTACAACACCGGTTCCACCTGATGATAGCGCAGCTCCAATATAGCCAAACACTCCAGTAAAGCCAATTGATGCAGAGGCAACCTTCTTTGAGCTACTTTCTACTGCGCATAAGCCACCGATTAACATCTGAGGTCCTGCGGTGAAAGTTCCTATCATTGCAGCATAAACATAGTCCATAACATTGTTTGATGCAGGGTTTGCTGCAAAAGCTAACAAACTCATAATCAAACAAATTAAAAATACAATGTTAATTGGAGTTCTGTTGCCCTTGTATATTTTATCTGATATAACACCTGCGCATATTGCTCCCATAGCTCCAACAAGTGCCAATGAACTCAATTTTGTACTTGCGAGAGTTAAAGAATTTCCCTTAACTTCTACCAAATATTTTACCAACCAATCTTCTGTTCCGAATCGAATAATGTATACGAAAATATATGCAATTGCAAGCATCCATATTACAGGATTACACAAAATGTGCTCTTTAAATATTTGGAAATAAGACCGGTTGTCCTCGTCTTCCTCTTCTTTGCAATTTTCCGGAACAGGTTCGTTATTGTATTTTTCAATATCGGGTAACCCTAATGTTTGCGGTTTATCTCTTAAACGGTTAAATAACCACAAACCTGTTATAATACATATGATAGCAGGAATGTAAAAAGCTCCCATCCATCCGAATTTTTCAATAACAACACCTGATAATGTTACTGCAGCAAACACCCCGATTTGGTGTGATGTTGACCACAATGACCATTTTGTACCACGCTCAGAGTTTGAGAACCAGTATGATAAACTTTTGGCAACAGGCGGAAATCCACAAGACTGAAACCATCCGTTAGCTCCCCAGAAAAATGCCAATAACCACAACAAAATTGTTGCAGATGGCAAACCGAAGAAACTTATATGTCCAGGAGTTACGAATATTGCACTAAGAACAAACAAGATGTTGCAGATAGCAGATAATATCAACGCTGTTGGTAAAAATGTTCGAACATTAGCCTTATCCGCAATAACACCGTTTACAAATTTACCTATACCGTATGTTATATATAGGGTTGAACCTAACAAACCTAATTCGGTATTAGATAGGTGTAATGCTTCTCCCATTGCCGGAAGAGCTACTGCAATGTTTTTTCTGCATAAGTGAAAAACTACGTATGCGATAAAACTGGAATAAAAAATTCTCCAGCGAAAATGTGAGTACATTTTTTTTACTTTTTCTTCGTCCTGAATAGGTTCCGCAAAAGGCGGTTCCTTGAAGAATTCAATAAATTTATTTGACATATTTATTTTCCTGCCTTAATTATTTGTATATTACGAGTTTCGGTTAATTCGTGACGAGCATCTTTGATTATCTCTCTTTTTTCTTCGTCTAATCTGCATCCGCCAACGAGTCTGTCTACAAATCCGGTATTAATCTTAACCGCTTTTTCAAAAGCTCCGACTTCTTCCAATACATCTTTAATCTGGTTAAAGTCATATCCGAAAGTTTGTTTTGAGTTATAAACAAGAGTTTCTCCGGACTGAGAAACTATAGGCTGTCCGCCTTGTTCAAAGTATAGTTTAAATACAGACTTCAAATCTTGTAATTCTGATTGTAGAGTTGTTACTGTTTGCTGAATTCTTAAGTATCTTTCAAACAAATATTCAACATTATCAAGTTGTTTGTTTTCCCAATCGTATTTTTGAAGGTATAATTTTTTTAGTTTCGGATAAGCTAAAGCAAGTCCCATTGTATCTGCCATAGCTCTGTGATGGTTTGTTAGCGGAACTTTAAATTTAGTTGTTAGTGCTTCCAAACCATGAGATTCCAAATCCGGATAAATTTCTTTAAACATTTGTTGGGAATCTATTCTCGGATTGTTGATTTCTTGCCCGAAAACTCTTTTACTTGCTTCATTTATAAATGTATAGTCAAAAATCGCATTATGAGCAACAATCGGGTAATCCTGAATGAATTCCATAATCTTTGGCATTGCTTCTTCTTCTGTTCCATCAGAATTAACTTTTGTTAAATAGAACTTTATATTCTTTCCATCAAAAGTATTCCCATTTTCTTCTTTTGTTGCTATCTCATAGTTGA
>OIYS01001650.1_pt1 | contig 10689 bp, 13 predicted proteins | sample 1588271 | NCBI WGS metagenome assembly OIYS01 (sample SAMN03283286) | human gut metagenome | biome: human-associated habitat; material: feces | host: Homo sapiens | place: Peru | collected 2012
CCATCACGTCGCTGTTCACGGTGCGCAGCGCCGTCAGCTTTCTGGTGTTCACGCTGCTGTATACGCCCTGCGTGGCAGCGGTGGCCACCATCCGGCGGGAGCTGGGCTCGGGCCTGAAGACCGTGGGCGTGGTGCTGCTGCAATGCGCCGTGGCGTGGTTGGCGTCCTACGCGGCGTTCCTCATCGGAGGGCTGCTGGTATGACGGCGCTGGACTGGGTGCTGCTGGCGCTGGTGGCGCTGTGCGGCGTGCTGGCGGTGCGCAGCGCGCGGAAGGCCAAAAGGAACGGAAAGTGCGCCGGGTGCGGCGGGAGCTGCGCCGGGTGCGTGGAATGTGATAAGAACGGGGAAAAGGAGCGCTGACGCGCTCCTTTCCTTGTTATACAGTTGACTTCCGCCGGCTGTATCAAAACGCACGGCGCTGCACCAGCATCCGCACCAACGCGGTAAGGGCCAGGATGCCGATGGCGGCGGCCGATGCGATGCTCACGTAGGAGAGCAGCATACCATGGGCGGTGGGCAGCAGGAACGCGGCCACAGAGGAAACCAGGCACAGGACGACCAGTCCGACGATCAATTTCATTCTATCCATTTTGTTGTTCTCCTTTCGTATTTTCCTTGTGTCTATATACTACCACAGGTTTTGGTAGCCATCATTACAGGAAAGCTACAGAGTGGTGGAAAGTTGGATACAAAACGGTTACAAACAGGTCAAAACGGTGACAATGGGTGTAGACTTTTCGGGGGTTATTTGCTATAATACGGTACGATACATAAAATCGGTGGACTGTGTCCTCAGGAGGACTATTCTTGCAGTATTTGACGAATTTGTGGGACGCGCTGGACTTCGGCTCGCTGGAGAGCATCCTGCTGCGGGTGGCGGCGGTGTTCCTGTGCCTGACCATACATGAGACGTGCCACGGCCTGGCAGCCTATGCGCTGGGCGACCCTACGGCCAAGCGGGCGCACCGGCTGAGCCTGAACCCGCTGCGGCACATCGACTGGCTGGGTCTGATCATGATGGTGGCGGCGGGGTTTGGCTGGGCCAAGCCTGTGCCGGTGAACCCCAACTATTTCAAGAAGCCGAAGCAGGGCATGGCGCTGACGGCGCTGGCCGGGCCGGCGTCTAATTTTCTGCTGGCGTTTCTGCTGCTGTTGCTGGCACGGCTGACGGCGGAGCGCGCCCTGGTCACGGCGACGCTGCCCGAGACGTGGTTCATGTTCCTGCTGAACACCGCGTCGCTGTCCGTGGGACTGGGCCTTTTCAACCTTGTGCCGATCCCGCCGCTGGACGGTTCGAAGGTGCTGGCGGTGCTGCTGCCGGACCGGGCGTACAACTGGCTGATGCGGTATGAGCGGTTCGGGATGCTGGTGCTGCTGGCGGTGATCTCCGTGGGGATCGGGAGCAACGCGCTGGACAGCGCCATACGATGGGTATTTATGCTGCTGTGCAAGGCAGTGGGACTGGTTTGAGGTGTGGAATTGGACGATCCGATCTATAAGCTGGAAAAGGTGGTACAGACCAAGGGCGACGAGCCGCTGGAGGACTTTGAAGGGCCGCTGGACCTGATACTGTACCTGCTGAGCAAGAACAAAATAGAGATACAGGACATCCCCATCGCGCTGATTTTGGAGCAGTACCAGGCGTATCTGGAGAAGCGGAAGCAGATGGATCTGGAGGTGGCCAGCGAGTTCATCACCATGGCCGCCCAGCTGATGTTCATCAAGACCCGGATGCTGCTGAACCTGGAGGATGAGGAGGCCCAGAGCGAGATGGACGCCCTCATCAAGTCTTTGGAGGAGCGGAAGCGGGGAGAGGCCTACGCCCGGGTACGGATGCTGTCGGAGCGGTTAGCGCCCCTGGGCGAGTTCGGGCGGAGCATTCTGACCCGGCCGCCTGAGCCTATGGAACGGGGCAAGATCTTCGAGTACGACCAGGAGCCGGCGGATCTGATACTGGCGATGGAGGAGGTCACAGACCGGAGAGGCGCACCGGAGGCGCCGCCGCTGAAGGCCTTCGACGAGATCGTGAAGCGCGAGCCGTATCCGGTGGAGAACAAGGCGCGGGAGATCATCCGGCGGCTGCGGCTGGGCGGCATCACCCGGTTTTTGCTGCTGTTCCGGGGGAGCAAGACCCGCAGCGAGCTGGTGGCCACATTCATGGCGGTGCTGGAGCTATGCCGGAACAATCTGATCCGGCTGGCAGGCGCTGACCGGGATTGCACCGTCGTCTGTGAGGACGGCGTGACGGAGGACACCACATACGACCTGACGTAAGGGGAAGCACGATATATGGATACACTGGAAATGAAAGAAATAGAGGCCGCCGTGGAGGGCATCCTGTTCGCCTCCGGCGAGCCGGTGGGCGTGGACCGCATCTGCGTGGCGCTGGACATGGACCGGCAGACGGCGGAGATGGTTTTGCAGCGATTACAGGACTATTACAGCTACGAGCGGCGGGGTATCCGGCTGCTGCACATGGAGGACAGCTGGCAGCTGTGCTCCGCGCCGGAGTACGGCGAGCAGATCCGCCGGGCCTTTGAGATACGCAAGCCTGCCAAGCTGAGCCAGCCGGCACTGGAGGTGCTGACCATCATCGCCTATTATCAGCCCACCACCAGGGCCTATGTGGATCAGATCAGGGGCGTGGACAGCTCCTATACCGTGGGGCTGCTGCTGGACCGGCATCTCATCGAGGAGTGCGGGCGGCTGCAGGTGCCAGGGCGGCCGAGACTGTACCGGACGACGCAGGCGTTCCTGCGGGCGTTCCACCTGCGGTCGCTGGAGGAGCTGCCCCAGCTGCCGGGTATGGAGGCGGACGGACAGCTGCGGCTGGACGAGGACGGGCTCTTGCAGGAGCTGCCGGAGGAATAAGGCGGACGGGAAAGGGGCGAGCGCATGACGGCGGTCTATATCATACTGGGCATCGCGGCGGCGCTGTTCCTGCTGTCTCTGCTGCGCGTGGGCGTGCGCATCGCGTTCGGAGACGAGCTGCGGGTGACGGCCATGGCCGGGCCGGTGCGGGTGCAGCTGCTGCCCAGGCCGGATAAGCCCGAGAAGGAAAAGCCGAAAAAGGAAGAGCCATCCGGGGAAAAGAAGCCGGAGGGCGAAAAGAAAAAAGAGCGAAGGCTGGATCTGACGAAAGAGGACCTCCGCACGGCGCTGCCGGCGGCGTGGGAGGCGCTGAAAAAGGGCCTGGGAAAGACGCGGCAGCGGCTGCGGATCGACCCCATGCAGGTGTCCGCGGTGCTGGGCGGTGCGATAGACCCGGCGGGCACGGCGGAGCTGTACGGCTATATCAACGCGGGGATGTGGACGGTGATGCCCCAGCTGGAGAGGCTGACGCGGATGCCCAACCCGCGGATACACACGGAGATCGACTTCGACGCGGAGCGGACGAAGGTCAGCGGTCAGGTGGGGCTCAGCCTTCAGATACGGGATCTGTTCACGATAGGCTGGGCGTTTGCCGGGCCGATGGTGAAGTGGTTCATGGCGATGCGGAAGCGGAGGAAGGCAGCGGAAAAAGCTGAGGCTGCGGCGAAAGCGGCAGCGGAGAAGGAAGCACAGCAGGCGTCCGGACAGGGCGCGGGATATACGACGACGTAATGCAAAGGAGAACGGAGCATGGATATGACCGAAAAGAAGAATGATCTGAAAAACCTGATGGCGGAGTCCATGGAGAAGGTGAAGGAGATGGTGGACGCCAACACCATCGTGGGCGAGCCCATCACCACGCCGGACGGCGTGACGCTGATCCCCATCTCCCGGCTGAGCTACGGCTTCGGCTGCGGCGGCGGGGACTACGGCAAAAACCAGAGCAGCAGCGGCGCGGGCTGCGGCGCGGGCGTGCGGGTAGAGCCCATGGCCTTTCTGGTGGTCAAGGACGGCGTGACCCGGATGCTGCCGGTGGGTACGCCGGCCATCACCACGGTGGATCGGGTCATCGAGATGGTGCCTGAGCTGTTCGACCGGGTGGAGAGCCTGGTGGAGAAAAAACGCGGCAAGGCGGATTTCTAAGTCTGCCGGAGCGCGAATAGACTGACGGTATCTGAATGAAGGAGGGGCGCTATGGCCCGGAGGATACTGGCGGCGCTGTGGGCCGCGGTCAGTCTGATCGGCTGCTTGACCGCTGTGACGGAGGCTGTGGAGGTCTCCGCCGCGGCGGCGGTCCTGATGGACGCGGACAGCGGCAGGCTGCTGTACGACAAGAACGGCGAAAAGAGGATGCTCATTGCCAGCACCACCAAGCTGATGACAGCACTGGTGGCGCTGGAGCAGGGTGGCCTGCAGCAGGAGATCACCGTGACAGGCGGCCACATGGCGGAGGGCTCGTCCATGTATCTGCGGCCCGGGGAGAAGCTGACGCTGGAGACGCTGCTGTACGGGCTGCTGCTGAGTTCGGGCAACGACGCGGCGCTGGCGGTGACGGAGTGCATGGGCGGCGCTGTGCCCTTTGTGGCGCGGATGAACGAGAAGGCGGCGGAGCTGGGCATGGAGAACACCCATTTCGCCAACCCCAATGGGCTGGATGACGAGGCCCACTACTCCACGGCGGAGGACATGGCCAAGCTGGCCGCGGCGGCTATGGACGATCCGGTGCTGCGGCGGGTGGCCTCCACCAGAACGGCCCGCATCGGCGGGCGGACGCTGACGAACCACAACAAGCTGCTGAGCAGGGTGGAGGGCTGCGTGGGCCTGAAGACCGGGTACACCAGGGCGGCGGGCCGGACGCTGGTATCCTGCGCGGAGCGGGACGGGGTGCGGCTGGTGGCGGTGACGCTGCAGGACGGAGACGACTGGAACGACCACGCATCGCTGTATGAGCAGGGCTTTCGGGTGCTGCGGCCTGTGAAGGCGGTGGAGCGCGGGCTGCACCTTGCGGCGGAGCGGGCGATACGGGGAGGATGAACATGACCGAGCGGGTACAGAAGCTGATCGCCGCCGGGGGCGCGTGTTCCCGGAGAACGGCGGAGGAATGGATACGGGCGGGCCGCGTCACCGTCAACGGACGCCGCGTATCGCTGGGCGACAGGGCGGATCCGGACACCGATGTGATCGCGGTGGACGGACGCGCCGTGGGCGCTCATGCCCGAAAGGTCTATCTGATGCTCCACAAGCCCCGTGGCTTTGTTACCACGCTGTCCGACGAGAGAGGGCGGCGGACGGTGGCAGAGCTGGTGCGGGGCTGCGGCACGCGGGTGTTCCCGGTGGGGCGGCTGGACAGGGACTCGGAGGGGCTGCTGCTGTTCACCAACGACGGCGTGCTGGCCCAGCGGCTGCTGCACCCCAGCCATCAGGTGGACAAGGTATACGAGGTGACGGTGACGGGCGAGCTGACCGGCGCGGCGGAGCGGCTGGCATCGGTGGACAGGCTGGACGGCGAGGCCATCGTGCCGGCCCAGGTGCGGGAGCTGTCCCGTACGGGGGAGAAAGCTGTGCTGGAGGTCATCATCCACCAGGGCAAAAAGCGGCAGATACGCCGTATGTGCGCCCAGGTGGGGCTGGAGGTGGCGCGGCTGAAGCGGGTGGCCGAGGATGGGCTGGTGCTGGGCGAGCTGCCCTGCGGCCATTGGCGGTATCTGACCAGCGGGGAGCTGGACATCATCAAAGGAAGCGACGGACATGAGTAAGAGTGTATTGCAGACCATCCGGGCCGGGATGGACTCCTTTTCCAAGGGGCAGAAGCGCATTGCCGCGTTTATTCTGGATAACTATGACCGGGCGGCGTTTATGACGGCGGCCAAGCTGGGCGAGACGGCGTCGGTGAGCGAGTCCACGGTGGTGCGGTTTGCCGCCCAGCTGGGCTATGACGGCTATCCCGATATGCAGAAGGCGCTGCAGGAGCTGATCCGGGGGCGGCTGACCTCCATCCAGCGTATTCAGGTGTCCCGGGATCAGATGACCGGGTCGGATATACTGGGCAGCGTGATGCAGCGGGACATGAACAGCATCCACGACGTGATCGAACGGCTGGACCGGGAGGAATTCGAGCGGGTGGTGGACAAGCTGCTGCACGCCAAGCATATCTACATACTGGGCGTGCGGTCCTCGTCGTTTCTGGCGGGGTATCTGAATTTCTACCTGCACCTGATCTTCAAGAACGTGACGCTGGTGCAGAGCAGCGCCGCCGGTGAGATCTACGAGCAGCTGGTACATATCGGGCCGGGTGACGTGCTGGTGAGCATCAGCTTCCCCCGGTACTCCAAGATGGCCATCCACGCGGTGGAGTTCGCCTGCCAGCGGGGCGGCGACGTGGTGGCGGTGACGGACAGCCCCATGTCTCCCATGTACAAGATGGCGTCGGCGTCGCTGCTGGCGTCCAGCGATATGATCTCCTTTGTGGACTCCATGGCCGCGCCGCTGAGTCTGCTGAACGCGCTGATCCTGGCCGTGGGTCAGCAGCGGCGGGACGACCTGTCCGCCACGCTGGCGGAGATGGAGCAGGTGTGGTCGAAGTACAGCATCTTCGGGAAAGAGGACGATGAGTAAGGATATTGTGGTCATCGGCGGCGGCGCTGCCGGACTGATGGCGGCCATCACCGCGGCGCGATGCGGCGCGGTAGTGACGCTGCTGGAGCCCAACGAACGGCTGGGCAAAAAAGTGAATATCACCGGCAAGGGCCGGTGCAACGTGACCAACGACTGTGACCGCGACACACTGCTGGGGAACATCCCCGGCAATGGTCGGTTTTTATACAGCGCGCTGACCCGGTTCACGCCGCGGGATGCCATGGCGTTCTTCGAGAAGCTGGGCGTGCCGCTGAAGGTGGAGCGGGGCAGCCGGGTGTTCCCGGTGTCCGACAGCGCGTTCGACATCACCAACGCTCTGGAGCGGGAGCTGAAGCGGCTGCGGGTGTGCTGGATGCGCGACCGGGCCGTGGACATCGTGACGGCGGACGGCGCGGTGCGGGCCGTGACAGGGGAGAAGGGGACGTATCCGGCGGAGGCGGTCATCGTGGCCACCGGCGGCGTGTCCTATCCCGGCACAGGCTCTACCGGCGACGGCTACCGGCTGGCGGCGGCGGTGGGACATACCATCGTGCCGCCCAGGGGTTCGCTCGTGCCGCTGGAGAGCGATGATGGCGACTGTGCCGCCATGCAGGGGCTGAGCCTGCGGAACGTGGAGCTGACGGTGCTGAACGGAAAAAACAAGCCGGTGTTCCGGGAGTTCGGCGAGATGCTGTTCACCCACTTCGGCGTGTCCGGGCCGCTGGTGCTTTCCGCCAGCGCGCACCTGCGGCGGTGGGATAAGGAGCAGTACCGGCTGTCCATCGACCTGAAGCCGGCGCTGGACGAGCAGAAGCTGGAGGCGCGGCTGCTGCGGGACATCGGCGAGAATCCCAACCGGGATATGAGCAACATCGCGGCGGGGCTGGTACACCGGAGCATGGTGGCCGTGGTGCTGCGGCGGCTGGGTATCCCGGCGGAGGAGAAGGCCAACAGCCTGACAAAGGAGCAGCGCCGGGCGTTGGTGCAGCTTCTGAAGCATTTCACGGTGAATGTTACCGGGCCGAGGCCGGTGGCGGAGGCCATCGTCACCGCCGGCGGCGTGAAGGTGGGGGAGGTAATGCCCAACACCATGGCGTCCAAGCTGGTGGAGGGACTGTATTTCGCCGGCGAGGTGCTGGATGTGGACGCGTATACCGGTGGGTTCAATTTGCAGATCGCCTGGGCCACCGGGCATTTGGCGGGACTGTCCGCCGCGGAGGAAAACGAGAATGAAGCGCATGAATGAGAAGATATATGCCGTGGCCGTTGACGGGCCCTCCGGCGCGGGAAAGAGCACGCTGGCCAAGGCGGCGGCGGAACGGCTGGGTATTTTGTATGTGGACACCGGGGCGATCTACCGGACCATCGGTGTGTACGTGTACCGTCACCATATCGACCCCAAGGACGCCGCGGCGGTGGCCGCCGTGCTGCCGGAGATCACCATCAGCCTGCGGTATGACGAGGCGGGCCTGCAGCGGATGTACCTTAATGGCGAGGACGTGACGAAGGAGATCCGGCTGCCGGCCATGTCCATGTACGCCTCCGACGTGTCGGCCATCCCGGCGGTGCGGGACTATCTGATGGAGCTGCAGCGGTCACTGGCCCGGGAACACAGCGTCATCATGGATGGGCGGGACATCGGCACGGTGGTGCTGCCTGATGCGGACGTGAAGGTGTTCCTGTGCGCCGATGTGGCCGTGCGGGCCAGGCGGCGGTGTCTGGAGCTGGAAAAGAGAGGCACGCCCAAGCCCTATGACCAGGTGCTGAAGGAGATGGAGGAGCGGGATTATCAGGATACCCACCGGGAGGTGGCGCCCCTGCGGCCCGCTGACGACGCCATCATGATCGACAACACGGATATGGACTTTGAGGCCAGCTGCGAGCTGCTGCTGGACGTGATACGGGGGAGCGTTGCGGATTGAGAAACAGGTTTTATGCCAGAATATGGCGCATACTGCGTCCGCTGGTGCTGTTCTTCCTGCCGGTGGACCTGCGGGGGACGGAGCATCTGAAGGGGGACGAGCCGGTGCTGTTGTGCGCCAACCACTCCAGCGCCTGGGACCCGATCCTGTTCGTGCTGTCCATGCCGCAGAGGTTCAACGTGCGGATCATGGCCAAGAAGCAGCTGTTTGCCATCCCCATCGTGGGGGGCTTTCTGCGGGCCATCGGCGTGTTCCCGGTGGATCGGGGCAACAGCGACATCGGCGCGGTGAAAACCGCCATTCAGAGCCTGCGGGACGGGTGGAATTTGTTCCTGTTCCCGGAGGGGACGCGGGTGAAGCAGCCCGGGCAGGTGGAGGCCAAGGCCGGCGCAGGCATGATGGCCATACGGGCCGGGGTGAAATTAGCGCCGGTGTTTATCGGCATGAAGAAGAGATTGTTCCGCAAGACGCCCATCATCATCGGCGAACCATTCGAGCCGGTGTATACCGGGCGAAAGGGCACGGCGGAGGAATATACTGCCAACAGCCATGAAGTCATGCGCCGGGCCTATGCCCTGGGAGGCGTGTCATGGAAGTGATCCTGGCGAAAACGGCGGGCTTTTGCTACGGTGTGGAGCGGGCGGTGGAGCTGGCCAAAAGGACCGCCGCCGAGGGCGGCTGCGTCATGTTGGGCAGCATTATCCACAATGCGGCGGTGGTACAGGAGCTGGAGGCGATGGGCGCGCGGACGGTGGAGGATGTGTCCCAAATACAGCCGGGGGAAACGGTGGTCATCCGTTCTCACGGCGAACCGGTGGAGACGTACCGGGCGCTGGAGGAAAAAGGCGCGCGCATCGTGGACGCCACCTGTCCCAACGTGGCGCGGATACACCAGCTGGTGGCCAAGGCGGAGGCGGAGGGGCGGACGCCCCTCATCATCGGCGAAGCCCACCACCCGGAGGTGCTGGCCGCCGCCAGCCGGTCGCCCCATTCCGCAATCCTGGAAGGGCCGGAGGAGCTGGAAAAATGGCTGGCGGAGAGGCCGGAAAGACGGGAAATGCCTTTACTATCGGTCGCGCAGACTACGTGCATCCAAACGACGTGGCGAAATGCTCAGAAAATTCTAAAAAAACAGTGTACAAACGCCGAAATCTTTGATACAATATGTCTTGCTACGCATAAGCGTCAAACGGAGGCGGCGGAACTGGCCGCCAAGGTGGACGTGATGGTCGTGGTAGGTGACCGTAAAAGTGCCAACACCAAACATTTGACAGAGATCAGCAGGATGAGATGCCCCACCGTCTATCAGATAGAGGGTGCGGAGGAGCTAAGGGTTGACTTTCTTAAAGGATGTTCTGTGGCGGGGCTTACAGCCGGTGCTTCCACGCCCGCGGGCATTATTAAGGAGGTATATGCAACGATGAGCGACGAGATCAAAACCATGGAAGCTACGGAAGAGAGCTTCGAAGAAATGCTGGAGAAATCTTTTAAGACTTTGAATACAGGAGAGAAGGTAACCGGTATCGTGACGGCCATTGGTCCTACCGAAGTGCAGGTGGACCTGGGCTGCAAGCAGGCGGGCTACATCTCTGTGGACGAGCTGTCCGCAGATCCCAACGTGAAGCCCGAGGACGTCGTCAAGGTCGGCGACGAGATCGAGACTTACATCATCCGCGTCAACGACGTGGAGGGCTATGCTATGCTGTCCAAGAAGCGCCTGGACGCTGTCAAGGTGTGGGAGGACATCGAGAAGGCCCGCGAGGAGAAGACCACCCTGGAGGGGAAGGTCACCGAGGAGAACAAGGGCGGTATCGTGGTCAACGTCAAGGGCGTGCGCGTGTTCGTGCCCGCTTCCCAGTCCGGCCTGCCCCGCGGCGCTGAGCTGAGCACCATGATCGGCCAGACCGTGTCCCTGCGGATCACCGAGGTCAACCGCGCCCGCCGCCGCGTCGTCGGCTCTATCAAGGCCGTGACCTATGAGGCCCGTCAGGCCGCCCAGGCGGAGATCTGGAACAACATCGAGGTGGGCAAGCGCTACACCGGTACGGTGAAGTCCATGACCTCCTACGGCGTATTCGTGGACATCGGCGGTGTGGACGGTATGGTCCATATCTCTGAGCTGTCCTGGAGCCGCATCAAGAACCCCGCCGAGGTCGTCTCCGTGGGCGACACGCTGGAGGTGTACGTCATTTCCTTTGACCCCGAGAAGCACAAGATCTCTTTGGGCGTGAAGGACCGCAGCATGAACCCCTGGGACAAGTTCATGGCTACCTATCACGT
>OIYS01001652.1_pt1 | contig 10680 bp, 13 predicted proteins | sample 1588271 | NCBI WGS metagenome assembly OIYS01 (sample SAMN03283286) | human gut metagenome | biome: human-associated habitat; material: feces | host: Homo sapiens | place: Peru | collected 2012
GTGCATGGGGGTTCTCCTTATTTATATATGAATGAAATTACTTCAACAGATTACTGCTCCGGTACTGTATGGCCTCCGCCAGATGCTGGACGCCGATGTTCTCCGCGCCGTCCAGATCGGCGATGGTGCGGGCCATGCGCAGGATGCGGTCATGGCTGCGGCCGGTCAGGCAGTTGACAGCCACTACAAATCCGGTGCCCGCCAGCATGGACAGCGCCAGCAGCGCCGCGCTGCCTGCCACGCAGCCCGCATAGGCGAACACAACCACCAGAGCCAGGAACACCAGCGCGATGGTCACACAGACGTTTCCCACATTCTTTTTCATGGTCTTGTCCTCCTTTTATCATTTGGGATGTTGAAATTTTTGTTTTTTCGCTTCCCTTAGGTTGACTTCATCATACCACTGATTTATACTTGTGTAAAGCGATAGTATATCACGCATTGCGTGACAAAACTGCAAGTATGCGTGGGAGATAAGGTACCGATAACAGCGGTTTATGTACCGATAAAGGCGGTTTATGTACCCGGAGCGCCCCTTTATGCACCGTATTTCTTGACGTTCCGGGCCGGTTTTGCTATACTCTTACCTTGTTGAACAAAGGAGGCGGCGCCCATGGAAGCCCATGAACTGCACATTCAACTGGATCCCGCCAAGCGGGCCAGCGACGATATTTACGAGCAGCTCCGCGCCCTCATCACCTCCGGCGCGCTGAAGCCGGGAGACCGGCTGCCCTCGGAGCGGGCCATGATGGCGGAGCTGCAGCGCAGCCGCCCCACCATCCGGGAAGCCTTGAAGCGGCTGGAGCAGGGCGGATACGTCACCTCCACGCAGGGCGCCTCCGGCGCGGTGGTGCAGGAGCTGAGCCTTCACGCCGCCGAGGAGCCGCTGAAGGACATGATCCAGCTGAGTCAGGTGTCCCTTTCCGAGCTGAACGAATACCGTCAGAGCAATGACTCCACCATCGCCGCGTGGGCCGCCAAGCGCCGCACCGACGAGGATCTGGCCGACCTGCACCAGTGTGTGGCGGAGGCGGAGGCCTCGCTGAACGATTACGAGCGCTTTATCGAGCTGGACGTCCGCTTCCACAGTCTGCTGGCACGGGCCAGCGCCAATCAAGTGGCCATCATCGTCACGGAGGTGCTGGGCAACGTGGAAAAGGAGACGCTGCGCAGCAAAATGCTGACCCTGACCCCGGAGGGACGGGTGGCGCTGGGCCGCCGCATTCTGGATACCCACAGTATCATTCTGGAGGCCATCCGGCAGCAGGACAGCCGGGCCGCCCGCAGCGCCATGCAGACCCACACCAAGGCCGCAGGCCGCGACCTGCAACTGTAAAGGAGGGCGCAGACATGACCTTGCAGCAGCTGAAATACGTATCCATGGTGGAAAAATGCGGCTCCTTCAGCCGGGCCGCTCAGAAGCTGTACGTCTCCCAGCCCAGCATCAGCAATCTGGTGAACGCGCTGGAGGAGGAGCTGGGCATCACCATTTTCACCCGCTCCTCCACCGGCATTGCCATCACCAACGAGGGGCGGGAGCTGCTGAAGCTCAGCAACCGCCTGCTGCGGGACGCCGACTATATCAGCGAGTATTTCCACAGCGATGCGGAGCAGGAAAAGCCCTCCTTCTTCCTCAGCAGCCAGCACTACGACTTCGTGGTCAGCGCCTTTGAGGAATTTGTGGGCGGCATCGACGCCGACCGCTATACGCTGGGGCTGAACCAGACCCAGACCGCCGCCGTCATCGAGGATGTGCGCAAGCAGTACAGCGACATGGGCGTGATCTTCCTGTCGGACGTGAACCGCCGCCACATGCTGAAGGTGCTGGAGGACAACAACCTGGAGTTCCACAGCGTATCCCGCGCCGCGCCCCACGCCTTTCTGTCGGTGGAGCATCCGCTGGCCAAGCGGGAGAGCGTGACGCCGGAGGAGCTGATGGACTACCCCTGTATCGTCTACGAGCAGGACGGCGACTCCCCCGGCTTCTTCTCGGAGGAGATGATGCTGCCCAATTTCTACCCCCGGAAGGTGGTCTACATCAGCGACCTGTACGTAAGCACGGCGCTGATGCGGGGCTGCAACGCCTACGACATCGGCACCGGCGTGATCTCAAAGCGGCTGTCCCGCGAGGTGGCCTGCGTGCCTATCGCCACCGACGACCGGGTGGATATCGGCTGGATCGGCATTCGGGACAGGGCGCTGCGGCCCATTGAGCGCTCATTTCTGGACTGCATGACCCGGCAGCTCCACGCCGCACAGGGGTAAAGCTTTTTCTTATGGAGCGCCATAGGTTCGCGGTATTTCCCTCCTGACGAAAAATGTGATATGCTGACAGGCAGGAAAACAAAGCTGCCTGTCAGCATTTTTTATGGAGGTGCGTTATGAGCCAGTTGATCCTGAAGCATCCGGATTTTCAGCCGGAGAACGTAAAATTTGACACGGTGGAGGTTCACGCCGGTGAGCCCCGCGATACCTACGGTTCCTTGATCCCGCCCATTTACCAGACCTCTACCTTCTACTTTGCCTCCACCGACGACGCGGTGGAGGCCTGCGGCGACTACGCCGAGAGCTTCGCCTACAGCCGCATCACCAACCCCTCCCTGGACTACATGGAGCAGAAGCTGGCGGCGCTGGAGCACGGCAAGGGCGCGGTGTCCTATGCCTCCGGCATGGGTGCGGTGGCCGGTGCGCTGTTCGCAGCGCTGAAATGCGGCGACCACGTGATCTTCACCAAGGCCAAGTACTCCGGCACCGAGGACATTACCAGCGACTGGCTGCCCCGGTTCGGCATTGAGCACGACTCCTTCCAGGCCGATCATCTGGAGGAGCTGGAGCCCCTCATCAAGCCAAACACCAAGGTCATCTACGTAGAGACCCCCGCCAATCCCACCATGGTGCTGGTGGATCTGGCGGAGGTGGCGAAGATCGCCCACCGCCACGGCGCGAAGGTTTTTGTGGACAATACCTTTGCCACCCCCTACAACACCAATCCGCTGGATCTGGGCGTGGACGTGGTAATCCACAGCCTGACCAAGTACATCGGCGGCCACGGCGACCTGCTGGGCGGCGCGGTGATCTCCAACGATACAGAATTCCTGCGCCAGTGCCGTCTGGGCACGCTGATGCATTTCGGTGCGGTGATGGCGCCCTTTACGGCGTTTCTGGTATGCCGGGGCATGAAAACACTGGGCGTGCGGATGCGGCAGCATAACGAAAACGCCCTGAAGATCGCCCGCTGGCTGGAGGCCGATCCCCGCATCGAGACGGTGCGCTATCCCTTCCTGGAGTCCAATTCCCAGTACGACATTGCCAAAAAGCAGATGCGGGGCGGCGGGGGCATGATCTCCTTCGACGTGAAGGGCGGCCTTGAGGCCGGCAAGAAGTTCATCAACAGCCTGAAGCTGTGCACGCTGGCGGTTTCGCTGGGCGACACGGAGACGCTGGTGGAGCAGGCGGCGGCCATGACCCACACCATGATCCCCAAGGAGGTGCGGGAGGCCGCAGGCATCACCGACGGCATGATCCGCATGTCCGTGGGTCTGGAGGATCCCGACGATATCATCGCCGATCTGAATCAGGCGCTGAGCCGCTGATAAGGAGGGTAACACATGGAATTTTTCGTACAGCAGGCCGTGCTGGACGCAGGTGTGAAGATCATCTTCCCCGTGATCCGGGGCATGGACAACACGGTGGAATCCGACGAGTGGAAAGCCTATCGCACCCGGAAGCTCCATGAGCTCTATGAACAGTACGCGGAGCTGGACGTACACGCTGACCCGGTACTGGAGGGCTTCAACATCCTCCACGACGACACGGGCGTAAAGCGCCGCAAGAACATCCCCGCCAGCGAGAACCTGATCAAGCTTCTGAAAAAGGGACAGGGCGAGATGTTCTACATCAACACGGCGGTGGATATCTACAACCTGCTTTCGCTGGAGAGCAAGCTGGCGCTGGGCGCCCACAACATCGACAAGGTGGACGGCAACGTAACGCTGCGGTTTACCGACGGCACCGAGCGGTTCGTGCCGCTGGGTCAGACGGAGCCTGTGCCGGTAGCGCCCCATGAGTACTGCTACTGCGACGACAGCAACGAGGTGCTGTGCCGCCTTGAGATCCGTCAGGTGAACAAGACGGCGGTAGATGAGACGGCCAAGAACGTGTTCTACATCGTGCAGGGCAACAAGGCGACGCCCGACGAGCTTTTGTGGGACACCGCCCGCAAGCTGATCGCGGACACAGAGAAATACTGCGGCGGCAGCGGTGAGATCGTTGTGCCTAAAGTTTTAACATAAATGCGGGATGAGGGGACTTCTGTCCCCTCATTCTGCTGTTTTCAGGCCGGAAAACAATGGCGTATTGACGAAAAGGGCTTTTTGCACTATAATTCTTTCATATGCACCGCGCATCTGCCTCTGGTTTTTGCGCAAAAAAGGAGGAACCCCCGTGAAACAAATCAAGATCCCCGCCATGCTGCTGGCACTGGCGCTGACGCTGACGGCCTGCGCCGCCGGGCAGAAAACGTTCCAGCGCGGCAGCGTGGAGGGCCGGACGTATACCAGCGAATTTCTGGGCCTGACCTGTACCGCGCCGGAGGAATTCGCCTATCTCAGCGATCAGGAGATCGCGGAAATGAACAGCATCACGCTGGAAAGCGGCGAAGATCTGGCCTCTGCCATGAAGCAGCGGCTGGAGGACGGCGGACAGGTGCAGGACATGTATCTGATGACCGAGGATGCGCTCCACCGGGTCGGCATCACCGTGGACAAGGTGACAGACGGCAAGACCGCCGTGGACATGGCAGCCTTTATTGAAAACGGCATCGCCCAGGCGGAGGAGTACTACGCCGCCATCGAGGGCATGACGGACGTGGACGCCGCCGCCCAGACCACGAAATTCCTTGGCGGCGAGTATGACAGCATCCTGACCACCGCCACCTACAACGGCTTCCCCACCCAGTCGCTGCAGGTCTGTATCCCGCTGGAGCAGTACATCTGCGTCGTCACCTTCACCAGCTATGTGGAGGATCGCACCGACGAGATGATGGGCTTTTTCAGCACCATCGCCGCAAGTAAATAACGCACGCAAAAGGGACTGCTTCGGCAGTCCCTTTTTGCGAAAAAAGCGCCCTGCGGAGAAATTCACCGTTGACCACCGCGCCCCTTTACGATACACTGGGCTTACAGGGTTTCCCAATTTTGTGATTCAGGAGGAGAGTCGATGGAAAATTTACTTCCCGCATTGATCCTGCCGCTGGTGATCGCGCTGATGGTATGGCTGGGGCTCCGCAGCCGGAAGAGCGCCATCGCGGGCTACGAGGACGACAAGCAGCGCTACACCGCCACTGCCACCATGACCGTGACCGATATCAGACAGGAGGACGTGGAGCGCTGGGAGGAGCAGGAGGACGGCACCAGCCGCCTGATGCGATATGTGGTCTATCTGCCCACCTATGAGTACACGGTGGACGGCAAGACCTACACCTATTCCAGTCGTCAGGACTGGGGCAGTCCCAAGGGCGTAGGACGGCAGAAAACGGGGTGGTACGACCCCAAAAGGCCCGACCTGATCCGGGAGGACAAGCCCAGAAAGCCAATACTGGGCGGCGGATTGTTCTTCCTTTTCGCGGCCTTCTGCCTGCTGGCGGAGATTCTGGTGATCCGTGAAATGATCCTTTGGGGACTATAACTTATGGCAAAAAAGCACCGTGGACATTGTCCACGGTGCTTTTTCATTCTTCCGTATACCGGCGGAGAACATGCTCGCTGGTCAGCACCAGATCGTGGGGGATCACCGCCCGGTCGCCGGGATGGCAGTCCAGTCCCGTCACGTCCACCATGGTATGGGTCAGGCCCGGCGGCGCGATCACCGGAGACTCCGCCCCGTGGAGGAGGACGTATTTCCGCCGCTGCTTCCAGAAGGCCCGCAAGCCGCGGTCACGGTAGGTGAACGCGCCGTCGGAGGTGCCTGCCGCCAGAACGGCCACCTCGGTATCCCGCCGCAGCAGCGTGTCGCCGTAGCCCACGCGGTCGCCTTTTTTCAGGCGGCGCACGGTGCAGACCTCTGCCTCCAGCACGGCGGCAGGCGTGCCGCCGCAGCAGCCGGTCAGGCCAGAGCCGATGCGCACCGCATCCAGCCGGTATTGGGGTACGTCCGCCGTGCGGGTGGCGGCGATGTGCCGCAGCCCCACGGGATAGCCGTCCAGCTCCAGCAGCACCCGGCTGAACCGGGCAAACTGTTCCGGCGCGGCGGCAGCGCCCCGGAAGTGGGAGAAGATGCCCTGCACCCGCAGGTTGTCCAGCGCGAATACCTGCTTCATCTCCTCCGTCTGCGACCGCAGGAAGCCGAAGCGGCCAAAGCCGGAGTCCACCGCCAGATGCACCCGCGCATCCATGTGCAGCGCGTCGATGGCCTGGGCCTGGGCCAGACTCTCCACCGCCAGAATGACCCGCCGCTGTAACAGCGCCCGCAGCAGCGGCAGCTCGTGAACGCAGCACAGAAGCAGCAGGTCGGTCTCCGGCTGTGCCAGCGCCAGCGCTTCCTCCGGTGTGGCGCAGGCAAACAGGGTGACGCTCTGCCGCGCCAGCAAATCCCGCAGCGGCTGCGCGCCAAGGCCGTAGCCGTTGCCCTTGAGAACGGGGATCACCTGTCCGGCGTCGGCATAGCGCCGGTAATTTCGCAGGATGGCCCCGGTATTGACGATCAATTCTGCCATGATAAGCTCCTTGTGGGGTAAAGTGGATCACGTACATATGGTAAACGCGTCAGACGGCAAAAATGTTTCGCCGCGCCGCTGTTTTCCCAGTATGCCTCGCCTGCGGGGAAATATGCCTTTACCCTTCTACTTGCCGTTTGCTGCCCTTTGACGCAAAATTGGCATAAAAAAGAGGGCCAAAAGCCCTCTTTTTCATATTCTCTTTTTCGATATCATCTGACCTTCACATTGGCATAGGCGAAGGAGGTTCCCGACGCCAGCGTGAGATCGATGGTCATGGGCGTCTCAGTATCCGTGGACAGCGCCTCGTCCACCGGGATGTAAACCGCGTATTCGCCCTCTGCCAAAGGCGAAATCTCGATACTGTAGCCCTCGGTCAGCGAACCGCCCCGCTTGTAGCAGCCGGTGCCGTCAAGGGCGCGATAGTAGCAGTACTTCCCCTCCTCGGTACCGAATTGACCGCCGTCGCCGTAATGGATGGTCATCTGCACACCGCCGGGGATCTCTAGCGCATTGCCGGCATCCACGTTCTTCACCGTGTAGGTGATCTCCATGAACAGCATGCCGTCGTCCGCCACCCAGCCGCCGCCGGATTCCACCGGCGCGTAGGTCTTTGCATCCAGCAGGCCGGCATAAGCGATACCGGTGATGGTCACATCAGCAATGCCGTTATCGCTGAACGTCTCGCCCATGTTCACCTGCGTCCGCTCCATGGGGACATAGCTGTAGGAGTCGCCCTCCAGACGTGTCACCCGGCCGCCCGAAGCAACGATTTTATACTCCTCGATATACGGCTCCTGAGATCCGTTTATCAGCAGGCCGTTTTCCACCCGAAAGCTTGTGCTCACACTGGATCCGCCGTTCCCGCCGGTCACTCTCTCTATCGCGTCCTGCGTAATGGTCATAGGCCACCCGTTGTCCTCCCGCACCCAATCGCCGCACAGGTCGGCTATCGTCACGTTGTCGGCGGACACTCCGCCGCATGCCGCAAGAGACAGGGCCATCGCCAGCGCCAGAAGCAATGCTGCCATCTTCTTCATGCTGTTCTCCTCATTTCCTCGTATTCCACCGCCTGCACAGGAAGCGGGATAGTGTCATTATACACCCATTCGCCACGCAAAGCAATCCGCCGCCTGCATAGCGCCGGTAAAAAACAGGAAAGACACGTCGATGACGTGCCTTTCCTGTTTTTATTTGAGAGAGAAAACAATTTCCGGATCAGCGTTACGCGGCGGCGTGGCTGGGGGTGAAGGCGGTACGAGCATTGCGGCGGACTTCGCGGTCGCGCTCCATCAGGTTGGCCTTGGCCGTGCTCCAGGTGAACACCGCGCCCAACAGCAGGGGCAGATATCCGCCAGCTTCACGGATGGGCGCGTCGGCAGCAGTCATCAAAAAGGCGGTGGCCACCACCAGCACGAGGGAGACGATGGAGATCATGATATAGGTAGAAATGTTTTTCATGGTAGATTCCTCCTTAACACGTATTCTGTGTTGTTTTTTACTTTGTGACTGTATAGTAGAATATTTAACAAGAAAAGTAAAGCTATAGAATGTGATAATGCATGACAGTTTTACTAATAGTACAAGTATAAAAGAATTCCTCCGTAAAACGGAGGAGTTCTTTTATACTTGTATCGCTTACTTGACGCAGATGGTCTCGATCTCCACCAGAGCGCCCTTGGGCAGTGCGCCGACCTCCACAGCGGAGCGGGCGGGATACTGACCCTCGGTAAAGAACTCGGCGTACACCGCGTTCATGGCGGCGAAATCGCCCATGCTCTGCAGGAACACGGTGGTCTTGACTACGTTGTCCATGGTCAGGCCGGCCTCGGTCAGAATGGCCTTGATGTTGGTCAGCACCTGACGGGTCTGCTCGGTGATGCCGCCGGGGACGAACTCGCCGGTGGCGGGATCAAAGGGCACCTGACCGGAGGTGACAACAAAAGTGCCGCAGTCGATGGCCTGGGAATAGGGGCCGATGGCGGCGGGCGCGTTGGTGGTGGAAATGATCTTCTTCATGGGGACGTCCTCCTTCTTATATACTGTGCTCCTATGGTACACCAGCGGCGGCAAAAAGTCAACGAGGAACCAATCCCGCACCCCCGCCGTATACTGATGCAGGGAGAGGCATCTCTCCCTGCAAGGTCTTATGGACGAAAAAGGGAGGCACATATGAACAACATCATCTCGATCCGGGACGCCGCCCTGACCTATCAGGCCCGCAATGGCGAGGTGGAAGCGCTGGGCGGCGTATCCTTTGATGTGGCGGAGGGCGAATTCGTCAGCATCGTGGGGCCCTCCGGCTGCGGAAAATCCACGCTGCTGGGCGTGCTGGCGGGACTGGAGACGCTGGACGGCGGCGCGGTGTCGCTGGACGGCCAGCCGGTAACGGGCGCCAGCGGCCGGATGGGCTTCATGCCCCAGCGGGATCAGCTGTTTGAATGGCGCTCCATCCGGGATAACGTAATGCTGGGGCTGCAGATCCGCCGCGACCGCGACCCGGCCCACCGCGACCACGTGGAAACACTGTTGAAGCGCTACGACCTGTCGGAGTTCGCTGCCAAGCGGCCCGACCAGCTTTCCGGCGGCATGCGGCAGCGGTGCGCCCTGATCCGCACGCTGGCCACCGGGCCGGATATTCTGCTGCTGGATGAACCCTTCTCGGCACTGGACTATCAGACCCGGTTGGCGGTGTCCGGCGACATCTGGCGCATCATCCGCTCCGAGGGCAAGACTGCCCTGCTGGTGACCCACGACATTTCCGAGGCCGTCAGCATGTCGGATCGGGTGGTGGTGCTGTCCCGGCGGCCCGCCACGGTCAAGGCGGTGTTCGACATGGGAGAGCTGCGGCAGATGGATCCCATGAAGCGGCGGGAAAATCCCGCCTTTCCCCGGTATTTCGACGCCATATGGAAGGAGCTGGAGCTGCATGATTGAACCTGCCGTGTCGCCCAAGCGGGCACGGTATCTGCGCCATGTGCGGCGGCAGAGCCGCCGGGTGCGGCTGTGGCAGCTGGCGATCCTGTTGGGCTTCTTCGCCTTTTGGGAGCTGAGCTGCCGCATCGGCCTCAGCGACGGCTTTCTGGTCAGCAGCCCCAGCCGCATCGCCGCCACGTTTCTGAGCCTGTGCCGCAGCGGCGACGTGCTGCTGCACGTAGGCGTCTCCTGCTGGGAGACGGCAGTGGGCTTCCTGCTGGGCACCGCCGCCGGAACGGTGGTGGCCGTGGCCATGTGGTGGTGGCCCACCCTGAGCCGTGTGCTGGATCCGTATCTGGTGGTGCTGAACGCACTGCCGAAAACAGCCCTCGGCCCCATCTTCATCGTGTGGATGGGCGCGGGAACCGGCGCCATCATCGTCATGACGCTGGCTATCTCGCTGATCGTCACCATTCTCAACATGTACGAAGGCTTCCGCGCCACGGACGCCCAGAAGACCCGGCTGATGGCCGCCATGGGCGCCAGCCGCTGGCAGCTTTTGCGGATGCTGGTGTTTCCCGCCAACTATGCCACGCTGCTGAACACCCTGAAGGTCAACGTGGGCCTTTCGTGGGTAGGCGTTATCATGGGCGAGTTTCTTGTCTCACGGGCCGGTCTTGGGTATCTGATCGTTTACGGCTCCCAGGTGTTCAACATGGATCTGGTGATGACCAGCGTGCTGCTTCTGCTGGTGGCCGCGGTGGTCATGTACCGGCTGGTGCTGTGGGTGGAAAAAATACTGTATCATTTATTGGGGGTAAAAGCATGAAAAAGATCTTCGCACCGGTGCTGGCCGCCCTGATGCTGCTGCCGCTGCTCTGCGGCTGCGGCACGGGGACGGCAGAGGCGGAACTGACCACGGTACGCCTGAACGAAGTGACCCATTCTGTGTTCTACGCGCCGCAGTATGTGGCCATGGAGCTGGGCTTCTTCGCCGATGAGGGCCTTGCCATCGAGCTGACCAACGGCGGCGGGGCCGACAAGGTGATGAC
>OIYS01001654.1_pt1 | contig 10669 bp, 8 predicted proteins | sample 1588271 | NCBI WGS metagenome assembly OIYS01 (sample SAMN03283286) | human gut metagenome | biome: human-associated habitat; material: feces | host: Homo sapiens | place: Peru | collected 2012
ACAAAATAGTGCTGACTTTGAATTTGTAAGTAATATGAATCATAAAGAAGTTAACGGTCATGAATATAAAGTTACATATAAAGATACGCCTATGAGCATTGGATTATTTTTATTTAGCAGATTACCTAATCACGAAATTGTATTAAAGGAATATTATTATCCAAATCAGGATTCAAATCAAGATTTGTATGTTGATGAACATCACCTTTCTGATAAATATGCATCTATGATGTTTTCAAATCAAATAAGAGAACATAATGGAACTTTTTATAAAATGCAAACATTAGAAAGCATATATAATTCTAAGAAAAATTCTAGACCTAAAGATAGATATGATGCAACTATAATACAAGATTTTGTTGACAAACAAATTGATTATAAATTAGATACTGAAAAACAAGATAACTATGACATTAATCATCAAATAGCTATAAATTCTGTGGTACAGCAAATGGAAGAAACTATTAAAAATCCTATAAATAAGCGGAGATAAAAAAGACCATCGGCAATTTATATATTGAATTATAATAGAAAATTATTTTTAAATTTGGGATTTTAAGGGTTCCCACATATGGTCAATGGGGACGGAGTTTTTTGACAACCATACAATTGACAATACAAAAAAAAACTCACGAACTTTTTAGTTCGTAAGTTGATTTCAAATGGAGCGGGTAGCGAGAATCGAACTCGCGCGACCAGGTCGGAAGCATGGCATTCTACCACTAAATTATACCCGCAATTACTTTTTTATTTTAGCACATATAAAAAGAAAAAACAACCTGCGAAATTAAATTTCGTAAGTTGTTCTTTATTGGAGCAGGTAGTGGGAATCGAACCCACGTAGCCAGCTTGGAAGGCTGGGGTTCTACCATTGAACTACACCTGCATCTCCTCACTACAGTTATTAATTATAGACTATTGTTTTTAATTTGTCAACACTTTTTTTATTTTTTTTATTTATTGTATTAATTTAGTTAACTATTAGCAAAAAGTCCAAAAACACAGTTTGTTTAATGGAACAAAGTATATTAATTATATACTCCATCCCATTAATCTTTTTACTTTATGTTATTTTTAATATAAATAATTATTTTAATGCTCTTTTTAATTTAGTTTTATTAATTTTAGTTCCATAAAAGTCTTTCCTTGAGCATCCAGCTCGGCCACTTCCTGCGCAAGCACATGCGCAGCTACTTGCGCAACTGCTACTTGCACAACTACTACTTGCACACGCACAACTACTTCTTACGCAACCTCTATCGTGACCGTAGTGTCCTCCATAGTGTCTTCCATAATGTCCTCCATAGTAACCTCCATAAAATCCACTATGCCAATAGTAGCTACCTCCAAGTAAAGATATAGAAATTGATAATATAAATATTAGAATACAAATAATAATAAATGAACTATATGGATTTGAGTTCATAATATTTTTTCTTTGTTTATATTCGCTTAAATATCCAAATGCATTTTTATTATATTTTACATTAATTTTAATTTTTTCTCCCTTAGCCATATTGGTTTTTGTCCATACTAAATAGTTGTCTTCCTTTGATTTTGCATTACTAGACTTTACTTCATCCATATTCCACTTAACAGTCATCTTGTCTATCCTTGCATTAGTAAACCAAGCTGGCGTAAACGAATACTTACATTTTCCTAAGGAAATTTTATACATATATGATTGGTGAATTTTATATTTAAAAGTTACTTGCTCACCAGCATAATATTTCCTGTTAAATACAACTTTTACATATGATCCATTATATGGTGTTATACTTTTAATATTCTTTGTTAATGCTATAGGATTGTCAAAATTAGAATTTGGTGTTCCTATCTGGACCCACTCTAAAGGTCCTTCTGTTGTTGAATCTAATACTTTCCATGTAATTTGATATGTAATATCCAGAGATCCATCATTCATTCTTGGTTCAACAACAACTTCATAATTTGTTATTTCATCTAAGTCCGCTGCAAAGCATTTTAAACCAATTGAAAGAAAAATTATAAAAGCAAATAATATTATATATTTTTTTCTCATATTTCTAATTCCCTCTTTCTTTCAGTGGACAAGTTCCTAATGCTTTTGCTGAATACTTTCTTTGTTTTATACACTTAGGATTGTTCCAAATATTTTTCCACTCAGTTTGTAGGATATTCCCTAGTCCTGCATCTTTTCCAAGCCAGCTTTGGCAAGGAACAACTTCTCCATCTGGAGCTACAGCCATATTGCTTAAACAAGCACCACAACTTGGGATTTCTAAGCCCAATTCTCTTAATTTTTTCTCTTTAATCCATCCTGGAGATGTAAAACTTATTTCCATCAAATTTTCTTTTGCATATTCAGTTGCTTCTTTTAAAATATTATAAAGTTCATCTTCTGAAAGTTGCGTTTCTTTTGATTCATCTTTTGTAGCATTTCCTGTAATTATTAATCCAGAACAAGAAACATATTTAATACCCAGTTTATTTAAAAATTCTAGTGTTTCTTTATAATTTTTATTTAATGAGCATAATGGTGTATTAATACTAGTTGGTAGTCCTGCTTCTATAGCATTTTTTATTCCTTCCACTGTTTTATCGAAATTATTAGCTCCTACTAGTTTATTATGTTCTTCTCTATTAGCTGAATAAAAAGTTATTTGAACACTGTCTAAACTAGCATTATATAATTCTTGGCATAATTTTTTAGTTAATAAAACTCCATTTGTATTTAATCTTGTTATAAACCATTTTGAATAATCAATAAGTTCTACCAAATCATCTCTTTTAGTTGGCTCTCCTCCTGTAAAAGTAAGTTGTGGTATATTAGCTTTTCTACATTTATCTATTATTTTTTTCCACTCTTCTGTTGTTAATTCATTTTTATCAGAATAAGTCTGCCCTGCCGCATAACAATGTAAACATTTCTGGTTACAATTCCAATGTCCGTTTTTTGTCATACTGCTAATCATTAAATCCATTCTATGTGGTGCTTTCATTTTTTTATAATATTTTCCTATTGATAATTGCCCAATTTTTTCATTTGGCACTCTTCCCTCTGCAATATCTATAAACACTGACAATATCCTGTTTAAGTCTTTCTTTAATATTTCTCTTCCTGGATGTTTGTATACCTTTTGAACTTCATCTAAAGTTTTTTCTACTACTTCTTTTAATTCTTCATCTGTTACTTCTTTGCCTTTATAATTATTTACTTGTTTAATAAATACGGCTAACATAATAGTCCAAGCTAAGTTAATTGGTAATATATCCTTTCCATTTAAAATTACTATACTTGGATTAGCTTTCAAGGGTTGATACTTTGCTGGAACTAAATGTATTCTTACAACTCCTGGTTCATATGGATTTAAAGTAGTATGCAATACTTCTGTTAAATTTTCTTTATAAAATTTTCTTTCTTTAAGGTTCATTGGTATTCACTCCATTATACACTTTCAAATATTATTTTTTTTACTTATAACATAAAATGTTTTTTTCAATATATAACATAAACTGTTTTTTTTCAATATAAAGTCAAAAATTTTTCTTTTTTATTATTTACAAATGGCTTCTAGTAATATAAAATAATCGTGGTGGAAAATATGCAAGAATTTATTTCAAATAGTGAATTAGAAACAAAGCAAATAGCTTATAATTTAGCAAGTAAATTATCTAAGGGTGATATTGTTGTCCTTTCTCGGAGATCTAGGTGCTGGTAAAACAAAATTTACTGAAGGCCTTTTATCTTTTTGGAATTTACAAGATGAAATTTCTAGCCCTACTTTCACTATTGTTAATGAATATTCAAATAATAATGTAAATATATATCACTTTGATGTTTATAGATTGTCTGATGTAGATGAATTTTTGGCCATTGGTGGTCTTGAATATTTTGAAAAAGGAATTTCAATAATAGAATGGGGCGAAATTATTGAAGATATTTTGCCTAAAAATTATATTAAAATTGAAATATTAAAAGATGAATCTAATGAAAATATAAGACATATAAAAGTTAATTATAATCGAGGCGAATAAATATGTTAATACTAGCAATATCAACTTCTAGTAAAATCTGCTCTGTAGCTTTACTAGAAGATAAAAAATGTATTAAAGAATTAAATATAGAAAACCAAAAAACACATTCTGAGAACTTGGTTCCACTTATAGATGAACTTTTTAAAACCACTGGCAAAACACTTTCACAGCTTAATTTAATTGCTTGTGATAATGGTCCAGGTTCTTTTACTGGTATTCGTATTGGTATTTCTACAGTAAAAGCTATTGCAGAAGTAAATAAAATTCCAGTAGTTGCCTGTTCTTCTTTAGAAGGCCTAAGCTACAATATTATTTCTACTTCTTCTACTCTATGCTCATTAATAGATGCTAGAAATAACCAAGTTTATTGTGGTATTTTTGATAGCAATCATAATCTACTTACAGATTACTTAGCAGATGATATTAATATTATTATAAATAAATTATCTGAATTTAAAGATATATCTTTTGTTGGTGATGGTGCTTTGCTACACCAAAGTATATTATCTGGAAAATTTGAAAATGATAATAACATTCACTCATCAAACATAGGTATTTGTGCATTTAGTAAATTTCAAGCGGGGCTTTACGAAACAGCAGATAGTATTGTTCCAATGTATTTAAGAAAATCACAAGCTGAAAGGATGAAAGATTTAAAATGTTAGAAATTACAAAAATGGATTTTTCCGATTTAGATGAAATTTCTTCTACTCTTACATCTTGCTTTGATAATTTTTGGAACTACAATATTTTAAAATCTGAATTGGAAAACACCAATTCTAAGTATATTGTTGCAAAATTAAATAATGAAATTGTTGGCTTTGCTGGAATTATAAATACATTAGACCAAATGGAAATAACTAATATTGTTGTTAGAAAAGATATGAGAAATCAAGGAATTGGGAATACTTTATTAAATGAGCTTATTAAATTAACTATTGCTTCTAAAATGAATACAATTTTTTTAGAGGTTAATTCTAATAACCTTTCTGCTATTAGACTTTATGAAAAAAATGGTTTTAAGCAAGTAGGCTTAAGGAAAAAATATTATAATAATACAGATGATGCTATTTTAATGAATTTAAAAATAAATTAATTTGGAGGGAAACGAATGAAAAAAAATGAATTAAGTTATAAAGAACTAAAGAATGTATGCGATCCTAATATGTTTAACTTTGAAACTACTGCAGATATTACAGATAACGATTTAGTATATGGCCAAGAGCGTGGCATTAAAGCTCTTGAATTTGGGCTTAGTATTAATTCCAAAGGCTACAATTTATACTTGGAAGGTCCTTCAGGAGTTGGAAAAACTATGTATACAAGAAGATACGTTCAAGAATTAGCTGCAAAGCAAAAAACTCCAGACGACTGGTGTTATATATATAATTTTGATGATGCCAACGAACCAGTTGCTATATCTTTGCCTGCTGGAACTGGTAGAGAATTTAAAGAAGCTATGGATTCTTTTATAGTAGATATTAGAAGATATCTGCACAAAACATTTAGTAATGAAGATTTTGAAAAAGAAAAATCATTAATTCGTAAAAGTTTTGATGAAAAGAAAGATAAATTATTAGCCAATTTAAATAAACAATGTTTAAAATTCGGTTTTCAAGTAAAATCTGCTCAAAATGGTATTTATATGATGCCTGTTTTAAATGGTAAAACAATTGAAGAAGATGAATTTGAAAATTTAGATGAGGCTACAAAAAAAGATTTTGAAGATAAATCTAATATCGTTCAAGAATATATTGTTCAAGCAATTGGGCAAATAAAATTAATAGATAAAGATGCAGACAAAAAAATAGATGAATGGCAGTCTAACATTGCTCTTCTTACAATTAATGCTTATATTAATCCAATTAGAGCATCATATAAAAAATATAAGAAAATCACAACATTTCTTGATAATGTAAAAAAAGATATATTGAAAAATTTGAATTACTTTATAAGAGAAGTAGAAGCACAACCAACACCTCAAAACCCAAAGCCAGAAACAGTACAACCTTGGTTAAATTATAGAGTTAATTTATTTGTAGATAATAGCAATTTAGAAGGTGCTCCTGTAATTATGGATACAAATTATATGTATCATAATTTATTTGGAAAACTTGAATATGAAAACCAATTTGGAATGTTAAAAACAGATTTTACTATGTTAAAACCTGGTCTTTTACATAAAGCAAATGGTGGTTATATTATTCTTCAAGCTCAAGATTTACTAGCAAATCAAATTTGCTATGAAACTCTAAAAAAGGCCCTTTTAGTAAAAGAAATTTCAATAGAAAATAATGTTGAACAACGCTCTTATATGGTTATGATTTCATTAAAACCAGAACCTATTCCACTTAATGTAAAGGTTCTCTTATTGGGTGATTCTAACATCTATCATTCACTACTTGCATTAGACCCAGATTTTAGAAAATTATTTAAAATAAAGGCAGAATTTGAAGAAGACGCCCCTAGAACTGAAGAAAATATTAACAAACTTGCAAAATTTGTGCATAACTATTGTGAAAGAGAAGGATATTTGCCTTTAGATAAAGAAGCTATGGCAAAAATAGTAGAATTCACTTCAAAAATAACAGAAGACAAAGATAAACTTTCTACTCATTTTTCTGAAATAGGTGAAATTATTGCAGAAAGCTCTACTTGGGCAAAACTATCTAAGAAGAAAATTATAACAAAAGAATTTGTAGAAAAAACTTTAGCAGAAAGAATTGATAGAATTAAAAAATACGATTCAAAATATTCTGAAATGATACAAGAAAACACTTTGCTTATTAATACTGAGGGCTACGAGGTTGGCGTTATAAACGGTTTAACAGTTATGACAATAGGAGATTATACTTTTGGAAAGCCTTCTAGAATAACGGCTAATACTTATATGGGAAAAACCGGAATTGTAAATATAGAAAGAGAAGTTGAAATATCTGGTCCTACCCACTCTAAAGGTGTATTAATACTTTCTGGTTACTTAGGAGAAAAATTTGCACAAGACTTTCCTCTATCTCTTACTGCTAGCTTGTGCTTTGAGCAGTTATATAATGGTGTTGATGGAGACAGTGCATCTAGTACAGAAGCTTATGCAATACTATCTAGCTTATCTGGAATACCAATTAACCAATCAATTGCCGTAACTGGTTCTGTAAATCAAAAAGGATTTATACAACCAATAGGTGGTGTAAATGAAAAAATAGAAGGATTTTATAACATTTGTAAAATGAAAGGCTTAAATTATGAACAAGGAGTTATTATTCCAATACAAAATGTTAGAAATCTTCATTTGTCAGATGAAGTAATTACTGCAGTAAAAGAGGGAAAATTCCATATTTACACAGTGTCTACAATTGATGAAGGAATAGAAATATTAACCGGCGTTCCTGCTGGAAAGAAAAATGCATCTGGAAAATTCCCTGCAGGTACAATAAATTATTTAGCTTATGAGAAGTTAAAAAAATATTACGAAAATGGTAAAGAAAAATAAATAGGAAAATCCCCCAGTTCTTATGAACTGGGGGATTGCTTAATTTTATTATTCTTCAAATATTTTTGCGAACTCTTCGCCACTTATTTTTTCTTTTTCTAATAATACACTTGCTACTGCGTGTAACTTATCCATATTGTTTGATAGTATTTCTTTGGCTGCTGCATATGCTTTATCAATAATTGATTTTACTTCTATATCTATTTTAGCTGCAGTTTCTTCACTGAAGTTTCTTGTTTGTGTCCAATCTCTTCCTAAGAAAACTTCTTCTTGTCCTGAACCAAATGTTATTGTTCCTAAAGTATCGCTCATACCATATTTTGTTACCATATCTCTTGCAATTTTTGTTGCTCTTTCAATATCGTTACTTGCTCCAGTTGAAATATCTCCTAATACTAAACTTTCTGCAACTCTTCCTCCAAGTAAAGAAATAATAGATTCTTCCATTTCAGATTTTGCCATATAGCTTTTATCCTCGTCTGGTCTATACATTGTGTATCCACCAGCCATTCCTCTTGGAATTATTGATATTTCGTGTACTGTGTCTTGTGTTGGTAAGAATTTACTTACCACAGCGTGACCTGCTTCGTGGTATGCTGTTAATTTATTTTCTTTTTCACTTCTTACTCTGCTCTTCTTTTCTGGTCCCATTGTAACTTTTATCATCGCATCTTCAACTTCTTGCATTCCTATTTCGTGTTTATCTCTTCTTGCTGCAAGTAAAGCTGCTTCGTTTAATACATTTTCCAAGTCTGCTCCTGAAAATCCTGCTGTATTTTTAGCAATTATTTTTAAATCCACATCGTCTGCAAGTTTTTTGCGTCTTGCGTGAACTTCTAATATTTCTTCTCTTGCTCTTACATCTGGAGCTGGCACTACTATTTGTCTATCGAATCTTCCTGGTCTTAATAAAGCTTTGTCTAAAACATCTGGTCTATTTGTTGCTGCAAGAACTATAACACCTTCATTTGTTCCAAATCCATCCATTTCAACTAATAATTGGTTTAATGTTTGTTCTCTTTCATCGTGTCCTCCTCCAAGTCCTGCTCCTCTTTGACGTCCAACTGCATCAATTTCATCTATAAATATAATACAAGGTGCATTTTTCTTTGCTTGTTCAAATAAATCTCTTACTCTTGAAGCACCAACACCAACGAACATTTCAACAAAGTCTGAACCACTTATTATAAAAAATGGTACTCCAGCTTCTCCTGCTACTGCTTTTGCAAGTAATGTTTTACCTGTTCCTGGATGTCCTACAAGAAGTACCCCTTTAGGAATTCTTGCACCCATATCTGTAAATTTCTTTGGTGATTTTAGAAATTCAACAATTTCTTGTAATTCTTCTTTTTCTTCATCTACACCTGCAACATCTTTAAATGTTATTTTTGTTTTTTCTGCTCCACCCATCATTCTGGCTCTACTTTTTCCAAATGACATTGTTTTATTTCCATTACCTTGAGATCCACTCATAAATATAGTCCAGAATATTATAAATACTATTGCTATTGCAAATGGTGATAGCAGTCCAAGTATTGTTATAAATATAGATTCTGAAGCTTGTTTTAAAGTAATATTGCCTGCTACTAAATATTCATTTATTTGGTTCATAAAGCTATCTAAACTTGGAATATTAACTTCTTTTTCTATTGTGCTATTTTTCAATTTTACATATGCCTTACTACCTTCTGAATTTAATTCTACCTCTTCTACTGTTCCATTTCCCAATGCAACTAGTAACTCTGAATAATTCATCTTTGTTTCTGAGTTTTCCATTATTGCAGAAACAACTATTATAAATATTATTCCTATAATTAACCACATAGCTAATGTTTTTAATCCATTTTTCATATTTACTTATCTTCTCCTTTTGTTTAAAATTAATTTAAAATCTTTACTATATATAACACATACCTATTGTTTTTTCAATAGTTTTTTCAAAGTTTTTTTGCTACACTTGGCTTGTATCAAGGCTTTGCTTACGGAAACTTAAGTTAGACTTGTAAAAAAAACTTTTCTATTTTTTACCAAAATTTTAATATTTTTGGTTGGTGTTAAGTATTTGTTTCCAATATTGTTCTTACATAATTTTATTATCTCATCAATATTTACTTTTTCTATACCAACTGTACTTCCAATTACTTTGCTAATAGTATATAGTATAACCCTTCTTTTTATTACTAATTCTAGGTTATTGAACTTTTTTAAATCTAATGCGACTTGTTTTTCTAGTAAATTATTTTCTAGATTTACACTTATGTTTTCAAATTCACTTTTAGCAATTTTTTCTAAGTATTCGTTTTCCTCAGTTGCTACTTCTGATAATCTATTTATTGTTTTTACAATATTAGGATTAAATTCTTTTTTTATGTACGGAATAAGGTCATTTCGAATTTTATTTCTCTTATATACACTTTCCAAATTTGTTTTATCTATTTTAGGTTCTAAATTATTTTCCAAGCAATATTTTTCAATATCTTCTCTTGCAGTTTCAATTAATGGTCTTATATATTTATTTTCTCTTATTGGCTCTATTCCCTTTAATCCTGAAATTCCGCTTCCTCTTAAAATATTTAAAAGCACGGTTTCTGCATTATCATTACTATTATGTGCTGTTGCAATTTTATTTGAATTTGTTTTTTCTAGAACTTCATCAAAGAATTTATATCTTTCATTTCTTCCTGCTTCTTCTGTTCCTAATTTTTCTTTTTTAGAAATTTCTTCTATATCTATTTTTTGGCAAAAACATTCTATGTTTAATTTTTCACAAAAATTTTTAACATAGCTAGTTTCCTCATCTGCTTCTTTTCTTAGCATATGATTTATATGTGCTACATAAATTTTAATTTCTAACTTTTCTTTTAATGAATTTAGTACATTTAGTAGGCAAATAGAATCTGGTCCTCCAGATACACCTATAACTATACTATCTCCTTTTTTTATTAAATTATATTTTTTTATAGAATTATATACTTGTTCTTCTAATGGAATTTCACTTGTTCCTCTAACCATTCTTCCTCCAGGCATAATAGAATCTATTTTATAAATTGAAATTTGCTTAACTTAACGCATTTAAAAATTAATATAATATTTTTCAAATTTGACCACTGCCCACTCGCCTCATAGAATTTCTAAATCTCTCTTAGCGGCACCCTTTCAATG
>OIYS01001657.1_pt1 | contig 10638 bp, 9 predicted proteins | sample 1588271 | NCBI WGS metagenome assembly OIYS01 (sample SAMN03283286) | human gut metagenome | biome: human-associated habitat; material: feces | host: Homo sapiens | place: Peru | collected 2012
CGGATGAAGAAGGAAGCGCCTGAGATGATCATGGTTCCGCGAGGCGGCTTCAATGAGCCGGAAAAGATGGAACAGGCCATCGCCAACGGCTGGGCAGACGCTGTTTGCGTGGGCAGACAATTCGTCGCCGACCCCTTCTGGCCGAAGAAGGCACTGGAAGGGCGGGAAGAGGATATAGTTCCCTGCATTCGCTGCGATCACTGCTACCACAGCGCCACGGATCACAATCTGCTGATGTGCTCCGTCAATCCCAGACTGTTCCGGGAACGCCGGGTACCATACCATCTGGAAAAAGCGGAGGTTCTCAAGAAGCTGGTCGTGATCGGCGGAGGCCCCGGCGGGTGCCGTGCGGCTCTGACAGCGGCGGAGCGGGGACATGATGTGACCCTGATTGAAATGAGCGACAGTCTGGGCGGCCAGCTGAAACACGCAAAGTATGATAACCATAAGGAAGACCTGGATCGGTACATGCGGTATCTGCGGGTACAGATTGCAAAGTCTCCGGTCAAAGTGATGTACAACACCAAGGCAACCCCGGAGATGGTTCGCAGCATGGATCCTGACGCAGTGGTCATTGCCATTGGCGCCGAGCCGTTGATCCCCAGAATCCCCGGCATTGAAAATGCGGTGGAGGCTACCGATATCTACACCCACCAGGAAGACGTGGGCAAGCGGGTCGTTATGGTTGGCGGCGGATGTGTTGGTTCCGAGCTGGCACTGAATCTGGCAGAGCATGGCCACCATGTGACCATCATTGAAATGAGCGACGAACTGGCAACCCAGGGACATTTCTTCTACAAGATCGGCCTGCAGCACGCGATGCAGGATGTAGAGAGCAACTGGGAAGCCAAACTGCAGTGCACCTGCAAAGAGATTCTGCCCGACGGTGTTCGTTACACCGACAAAGACGGTGCAGAGCACTTTGTGGAAGCCGACACAGTCATCAGCGCAGTGGGCATGAAGCCCCGCCGTCAGGAAGCGCAGTCCTTCTACGGCATTGCACCCCAGACCATGATGCTGGGCGACTGCGACCGGGTAGGCAAGATTCTTCAGGCCAACCGGGACGCCTATTTCTTCGCGGCAAACCTGTAAATACGGAGGCAAACTATGAAAGAATTTTCCTATGTTGTAAAGGATCCTCTTGGAATTCACGCAAGACCAGGCGGAATGATTGCCCGAATTGCCAAGAAATATGAAAACACTGCAGTCTGTATCTGTAAAGGTGAAAAAACCGCAGTGGCCTCTCAGTTGATCCGGCTGATCAGCCTGGGAATCCACAACGGGGATTCCGTCGTGGTGCAGGCCGATGGCCCGGAAGAAGATGCCGCCATTGAGGAACTGCACAAGTTTTTTGAAGAGAACCTGTGAGGTTTTGGCGTGAAAGGATACACTATGCAGCAAGTATTCGGGACAAAAGCCTCCGGCGGAATTGCAATGGGCAGACTGCATGTGATCGCCCACACCCTGCCCCAGACGGGGCAGCGTGCAGGAGAGCCGGCACAGGAGCGAGCCAATTATTTTGCCGCAAAAAAGAAAGCCGTCTGGCAGCTGGAATCATTGGCGCAATCCTGCCGGGAACAGGAAAACGATGTGGCTGCGGATGTGCTGGAAGCCCAGAGCATGATGCTGGAGGGGGACGATTTTGACGCCGCAGTAACAGAGAAAATCGACGGAGGCGTTTCTGCCGTAACCGCGTTGGAGCAAACAGGAGAAGAGTTTTACCAGATTTTCGCTGCAATGGATGAAGCGTACTATCGAGAGCGGGCAGAGGATATGCACAATATCTCCCGGTACGTGATTGAAGCACTCCAGGGCGGCGGAGAAGAGAAATTCCACCTTGAGGAACCGTCGATTATCTGGGCAGAAGATTTGGCCCCCTCGGAAACCGTACGATTGAAGCGGGAGATGGTTCTGGGCTTTATCACGGAAAAAGGTTCCACCAACGGCCATACAGCAATTTTGGCCAGGGGAATGGGGATCCCGATGATCTGCTGTGCTCACGGCGAAACCGGAACGCCGCAGGAGGGGATCCTTGCAATCCTGGACGGGGAGACAGGCTGTGCAATTCTTGACCCTGACGCACCGACTAGGCGCATTTACCGGGAAAAACTGGAAGCCCAGAAGACACACCGTGAGGAGCTGGAACAGCTGATCGACGCAGAGGATATCACTCTGGACGGGCAGAAGCTTAAGCTTTACTGCAACATTGGCAGTGAGCAGGATGTTCCGGCCGTTCTGGCAAACGGCGGCCGGGGTGTGGGGCTTATGCGCACAGAGTTTCTCTACATTGGCTCCGATCACTTCCCCACAGAGGAAGAGCAGTTTGGCAGGTACAAGGCGGTCACAGAAGCCATGGGTGAAAAGCCTGTGATTATCCGTACCCTGGATATTGGCGCCGACAAGAGCGCCGACTATTTTGGACTTGAAAAGGAAGAAAATCCGGCGCTGGGCTTACGGGCGATTCGTATCTGCCTGACGCGTCCGGAGCTATTCCGTACCCAGCTCCGGGCGATTTACCGGGCTTCGGCTTTTGGGAATCTGAATATCATGTTCCCTATGGTCACGTCCCGCTGGGAGGTGGAAGCATGTCTTGACATGTGCCGCCAGGTCAGGGAAGAATTGGAAGCGGAACATATCCCTGTGGCGGCGCGGGTTCCCTTGGGAATCATGGTGGAGACCCCTGCCGCAGTATTGATGGCTGAGGAACTGGCCGGGATGGTAGATTTCTTTTCCATCGGCACCAATGATTTAACCCAGTATATGCTGGCCTGTGACCGGCAGTCCAATGCTTTGAATCGATTCAATGATCCTCACAATCCGGCGGTACTGCGCGCCATTGAAATGACTGTCCGAAGCGCGCACAATCAGGGAAAATGGGTAGGCATTTGCGGCGAACTGGGCAGTGACCGGGAATTGCTGGAATGGTTTCTGAAGATCGGCGTGGATGAGCTGTCGGTGTCCCCGGACAATGTGCTGCCCATTCGCAGACAGCTGCGGGAACTGAATTTACAAAATCAATCATAAAGGAGAATTGCTATGGCAGGTTTACCCGACAATTTCCTCTGGGGCGGCGCAAGCGCAGCCAACCAGTTTGAAGGCGGATACAACGAGGGCGGAAAGGGCCTCAGCGTGGCAGACTGCCTGACAGCGGGCAGTATGACCAAGCGCCGGAAGTTCACTGATGGTATTGTGGAGGGGGAATATTATCCCGCTCACGTAGCCGCGGATTTCTATCATCATTATAAAGAAGACATCAAAATGTTCGCCGAGATGGGCTACAAGGCATTCCGAACCAGTATTGCCTGGAGCCGGATCTATCCAGAAGGCGACGAGGCGACCCCCAACGAAGAGGGACTGAAATTCTACGACGATGTATTTGACGAGCTGCTGAAGTACGGCATTGAGCCGGTCATTACCTTGACCCACTACGAAACCCCCATGGGAATCGTGCGTAAGTATAATACCTTTACCAACCGCAAGGTAGTGGACTTGTTTGAAAAATATTGCCGTACCGTTTTTGAACGTTATAAAAACAAGGTAAAGTATTGGATGACCTTCAATGAGATCAATACTATGACCAGCGGCGGCCCGCAGCAGGTTGGTCTGCGGCTGGAGGGCAATCCTTTTGACCCCACGCCGAACCCTCAGCGGAATCAGATCATTTGGCAGACGGCCTACCATATGCTTTTGGCCAGCGCTAAGGCTGTGATTGCCGGTCATGAAATCAACCCGGATTTTAAAATCGGCTGCATGATTTGCATGCCTATGCTCTACCCGGAAACCTGTAAGCCGGAGGATCAGTTGAAAGCCATTGAGGACAATGACCGGGCATTCCTGTTCTCTGATGTCCAGGTGCGGGGCAATATTTCCCGGAAGACCTGGAAAAAATGGGAGCGTCTGGGCGTGCAGATTCCCATGCTGGAAGGCGATGCGGATATCCTGAATAAGGGCGTTGTGGACTATGTAGGCTTCTCCTATTACATGAGCGGCGTATCCAGTACCGCCCCCAGGGACAAGTCCATGGGCAATATGTTCATGCATGTAAAGAATCCCTACCTGAAGGAAAGTGAGTGGGGCTGGGGCATTGATCCGGTTGGACTGCGGGTGTGTCTGAATCTGCTGTATGACCGCTACCAGATCCCTGTATTCTGCGTGGAGAACGGCTTTGGCGCCCGGGATCATGTTGACCCGGACGGAAAGGTGCATGACCCCTACCGGATTGACTATATGCGGGAAAACATCAAAGAAATGATCAAAGCCGTGGAAATTGACGGCGTGGACTTGATTGGCTATACGGCCTGGGGGTGTATTGATTTCATCAGTGCCGGTACAGGCGAGATGGAAAAACGCTATGGGATGATCTACGTGGATTGTGACAAAGACGGCCATGGCAGTCTGCGTCGGATCAAGAAGGACAGCTTTGACTGGTACAGAAAGTGCATTCTCTCCAACGGAACGGATTTGGATTAAGGAATGCCAAGTAACAATATAACGCAGCCCACCGGATTCAAACCGGTGGGCTGTGCTGTCTCTATTCCGTTAATCTTCCGGCTGGTGTCCTGCCATCCCTTCGCGTAGCGTATCCGCGATCTTGTTTCCCACAGTGGTTGTATCAATGACAACCATGCTTCTAACTATACAGTGCAAAAATTCTGGAGAAAACCAGGCTTCTCCGAGAACAAAAAAGTGGTATTCTTCTATTGTCGCATACATGGGCAAGTAGAGCCGTACAACATGGCGTCTTTTTCACCTGTTCAGGCATATAAAGCGCCCCCTTCCATGGATAATTACAGGTATTATACCATGGGAGGGGGCGAAAAGTCGATAGATTAACGCTGATTTTTCCGAAAAGTATGGTACTGCTTGCGCATTGACGGCATCTTATTTAGGCAGGTTCGGATAGATGTTGACTTCCAGTTTATCATCCGGCGAACGGTACACTGTAGCCTTTTTCATAACCAGTTTCCACATGCGGTTCTTTTCTTCTATCTCCAATAAGGGATAGCTTTCAAGGATATGCTGAGTGGTTGGTATGATCTGCGCTACCTGCTGCTCCTTTTGATTTTTCTCATTCTGCTGGCGAATCAGGTCGGCTTCCGCAAGCTGTAGCTGCTTAATTTCCTTGGACAGTGATGTATTTCGCTTCGTGAACATATCAATGGTGTACACGCCCTTTTCCAGATACTCGCAGATGCTCTCCTGCTGATGCTGCAGCCCTGCAATCTGTCCCCGTATGGTTTCCAGCGCAGCTGTGACAGGATCAGCCTCAGGCTGCTGGTCAGCTTTAATCTGAACCATATACGCATCGAGCCATTCTTCCATAGCCGTCTTAATTTCGCTTTCGACAACCGCACATTTTATGATCTTGCAATCGCATCCCCTGGTGGTGCAGCGATACCACGGCGTTGGATTCTTGTGTTTATCAGGGATCATGCGCTTCATGACCGCACCACACTTTCCGCAGAACAGAATACAAGCGAAGGGATTTTTCAGCTGACGATCTGAATTCACCGGATTATGATTGCGCTGCTTTTGTGCCGCTTTCACCCGCTCCCACTGTTCTTCGGTGATAATCGGCTCATGCAGGCCGTCATAGAGCTCATATTCATCGTTCTGAATCCGCTTCTTGGATAGCATACCATCCTTAATCACTTTCTTCACCGGCTCCCTGCGCCAGCGGATTTTCCCGAGATACACTTCATTGGTCAGAATATTGGCAACGGAGGTCTGGCTCCACTGCCCTTTCCGGGCGGGGATGTGCATATCGTTCAGCTTGCAGAATTGGACACCACCTGTTCGCACAGATATGCAAACAAGGCCATTGAAGAAATCCTCAACTCCGGTCTGAATGATCTTCCGAAACAGAAGACGATTGCATTTCCAAAGTGACGGGGATGTGTCGCTGCGGCGGGACGGGGGCTTGATATCCCTTTGGCTCCCCCGGTGATGCTCCTCCATTGCGAGGCTCCGCTGCGCTTTGCCTCTCCATTTCGCCGCACCACCTACGCCCGAACAGGCGGATTCTGCTAGCGCAAACTCCTGGGCTTCTCGTCCGGGAGGACGCAGAATCCGCCTGTTCTGTGGCTGACTGAAAGTGCTTGTTCCTGCCCCGAACAACCCCTTTCAGCCACCCACGGTCGCCAAAGGTATAACACACTAGACTTTGCAAGCAAAGTCGTGTGCCACGAAACCGCCGGTTTCATTGGATTCTTCCGGCCACGGAGGGTGCTGCCCTCCATTGGATGCCTCCTGCCAAGGCAGCGCTGTCCCCTTTGGATTCATAAGCCAACAGGGCGCTCTCGCCCCTATTGGAAACCCAGCGCCAAAGGAATCGCCAGCCCTTTGGAATCCCAGCTCGTTTTGAAATGAGTACCCATAAAGGAAAAATGGTTTGTGGGCATTCATTCCAAAACGCAAAAAATCCCCAGAGCTTTCTCCGGTAAGGAGAGGAAGCCCTGGGGATATCCGTTTTCACGATACTGCGCAGTTTGTCAGGGCTCTTCCCGGACGAAGCGGACGGTCACACGACTCTGCCCGCCCACGGTGCAGGTATACAGAGTCATGTCCCAGTCGCCTGCTTCCATGCCCTCCAGATCCGTCGGTTCCAGGGTTTCCCGCTCCACCATCTGGAAGGTAACCGCATTTTCCTCCATGTCCGTAAATATGGCAATGTCACCTACCCGGAGGTTTTTCAGCTTGCCGAAATGGGATTCAAAATTGTGGGCGCAGACGATCAGATTGTTCTGATAGAGGGAGCCGGAATAGCGGCAGGGCGCCACCTTCAGCCCGTCATGTCAGCACACCGATGTAATCTCTGTCATCAACGGCCTGCACGGGCATCTCCTGGCCGGCATCCAGCAGATATTCCGGAATCGCCGGGGCTTCGGTTTCGGCGGCGCTTTCCGTGGGAAGCGTCTCGCACAGCTGCTCGATGACCTGCCGGGACGTTTCCCCTGCCTCATAGGAGGCCATCCTGTTGTAGACGGTAAGGAACAGGGCCGCCGCCAACAGCAGCAGCCCCAGGTTAATCCAGACGGTTCCCCGTTTAGACTTCATTCTGGTCCCTCCTGCGGCGGAACAGACCTACAACAATGCAGCCCAGTCCCGCGCAGATCAGCACCGGCACCGGCCACCACAGCTGCCCGGTCTGGGCAAGCTTTCCGCCGCTGTCTGACGAGGAATGCGGAGTGGTCGGCGTGGTGGGCTTTACCTCCCGCTCCAGTTCGGTTTTCGGGTCAGAGGCTACCGCATAGACGTACGCCCCGTCGTCCAGATACGGAACGCTCACCAGGAAGGGGGCGGTCTTTTTGTAGCCGGAGGCGGCGGTTTTCTGCGCCACCAGATACAGGCCGAAATCAAGGTCGGTGAATGCCGCCGCACCGTTCTTGTCGATGGTGACCGGCTTCGTTGTAACAGGGGTGAGCTTATCCACCTGCTTTGCCAGCTTCTGCGCCAGATCCGGGGACCGGATATCCTCAAACTCCGTGACAACGCTCTGCACCGCAGTCACCGGCTTGAAGCTGTAGTTGCCGTCGTTCTCATGGACATAGCCCACCTTGTACAGGTTGACGGTGCCGCCGGAGACCGGCTTTCCCTTATATCGCATGGTGACGGTGATGCTGCAATGCCCATTCTGGCTTTCATCCGGCACCGGGTGGGCGGAGACCCCCAGGGGCAGGCAGATTAGAAGACTCAGCGCCAGCACTGCGGAAATCAAATGCTTTTTCATAGTCTTTCCTCCTCGTTTTCGGTAGTACAAGCGTTTTTCCAGCGCCATTGTAATCGGCGCTGCCACTCAGACGCTTTCACATTTTGTCCTGTCACTTTTTTCGCTTTGGCAGCAGGAATACAAGGAGCAGCAATATGGCAAGCAGCAGCACGGGAAGCAGTATGAAGATCTTCCCCAACGGCTCAGTCCGGGTCTCATCCGTAGCAACACGGGCAGGTTCCTTATCCGTGCTGTTCTCAACCCGGTGCCCCCGAACAAGGAGACGGTGGGTGTTGACGCCATAGGGCGTGCAGGTGACTAAGGTGCAGTAATCTTCCCCTTCCACAATCTCCAATTCATCCATCTCCCCGGGAAGAACCGTATGGATCTGATCCACCTCGTAGGTCAATGTATCATCCAGAACCCGCAGGCTGAAACGGTCTCCAACTGTCAGCTTATCCAGATCAGAAAACAGCTTCGCCAATGGCAGACCCCGGTGACCGGAAATCGCACAGTGCGTGCTTTCGCCGCCCACAGGAAGGGAGGATCCCTCAATATGGCCAACTCCAATCTGCAGTGCGTCGGCGTCCGTACCATGGTAAATCGGCAGCTCGCAATGGATATCCGGAATTTCAATATATCCGATGATCCCGTTTCCGGATACGTTCAGCAGGCTCTCGTATTCCTCCCGCTCCTGCCTGGTCATATCATAGCGATACGCTTTCCCAACCAGTGTTCGGTTGTAGGCACGGGCCTGCTCCCGGAGCTGGTCAAAGGTTTCGTTGTCAATTTGCGCCACCTGCTCCACGTAGGCGGCAATGGCCCTGGATTGGTGAAGCGAGTTCCAATAATTGCTTACGGTGGGGTACAGCAGTAAGGACAATCCCGCAAAAAGCATCAGGACCAGAAACAGGGTTGTCATGGAATTGCCGCGATTCTTCTTCATACTGGATTCTCCTTACCGCTGCGGGCCGGGGAGACGCAGCCTCCCCGGCTTTCGCATCATGTTTGAGATTATATCTTTCTCCGCTTTCTTGTAACCGACAGTACTGCCGCAGTCAGGACCAGCACGGATCCCGCAATGTAGAAAACGGTGGTGCCAATGCCGCCGGTCAGGGGAAGCTGCGCGCCCGCGACGTTCTCCACAACAGTGGAAACAATGCCCGTAGTCACAGCGCCATCGCTTTCCGTCGCGACTGCGCCGGTCTTATCTTCCCGGACGCTAATCTTCAGAGCGGTCAACGAAGGATTGTTTTCGCTTTTATCCAGCGTTGCAGTAATGGTAATGCCAATATCGTTTCCCAGCAGATTGTAGCCGGCGGGGGCCTTCGTTTCACGCAGATAGTAGCCGCCCGCATCCAGACCGGCAATGACGAATTTGCCGTCGCCGCCGGAGGTCAGCTTCGTTCCATCGGACACAGCGACCCACTCCACAAGTTTTCCATTCGAAATCCTGGCAGCCTTGGTCTTGTCACTGCTTAGCAGTACGAATTCAGCGTTAGCCAGCGTCGTGTTGTCATCCTTGCCGTCCACCTTGGTCACATCCAGCTCATAGGTAAACACCAGGACTTCATCCTTTTTGGTATTGCTGGTGGTGCCATCGCCAGTGGCATTGGGGTCATTGGCATATTCCAGATACACTTCGTTCTTGTTGCCGGCACCGCCAATAACGGCTGTGCTGAGCAGCTCAGCTGTGTATTCCACAACGATTTGGCTATCCTTTGTCAGTCCGGGTATTGCTTTCAGGTTATTACAGGCAACCGTCAGCTGGTGATTAGTATAGGTGATGGTAAAATTGGAGCCGATATCGGTGTCGCCAACTTGCACAGTCACGCCGGAAAGAACCTCAGTAGGGTCAGTCTCATCGAAGGTTCCATTCAGCTGTAATCCTGCGGACAGGGTATCGTGGAACACATATTGGTAGGCTTCGTAATCCTCATAGTTTGTGGGCAGGGTTCCTTCCAGTTTGAAAGGCACATCGGAACCAATTCCCCAGTCAGCGGACTCGCCCCAGCTGCCGTCAGTATCCTGTACGCTCTTGTCCACAGAAGGAACACTGTACTTGCCCTCAATGGTGATGTCCCGATTGGTCATCTGAAGCAGAGCGGTGTTTCTGGCATCATCCTGTCCGGGCGTACTGGTGTCCACCAGCAGATAATAGCCAGCGGGCAATTCAACGCTTGTTGCGTTATCCGCAATGGTGGCAGTGGCAGTAGTCAGATGCTGTGCAGCCACATTTGCAAATGCTTTCGCCACATCACTCTTATCGGGATAGGCAGACAAAACCTCGGCGACATCCAGAGCTGTTGTGCAGGATGCAAAGATATTTGCGTGATCTGTCCCCACGTTGAAGCGGGAATCCCCTTTCAGCGCGGTGAGTAGCGCATCTCCGCTGACGCCATCTCCCCACTTCACGTCGCCCAGAGGAACAGAGTTTTCTGCCTGCGTACCGGAAAAAATCCGGTACGCAGCATAGCTGTGCGACGTTTGGTTCGTAACCGTTGCCGCGGACGCGGCAGCAGCCAGAGAAAATACCATGAGCAGAGCCAACAGAAGGCTGGCAAGTTTTTTCACATTCTTCATGGCTGGTTTCTTCCTTTCTTTTTTGCTGCGCGCCCATTCCTGCCTGTCAAGAGGAAGATCACAGCGCACTGAATCAGGAGTATGCCTCCCACGGTATACAACATGTCGATTCCAATACCACCGGTTTTGGGCAGGTCGATTTCCCTCCGGTTCACCACAGTAACCTCATAAACACCCTGAACTTCATATTTCTGTTCCAGAAGCTGGCCGGATAGATCGGAGAGCTCATACCCAACAGGGGGCTTCACTTCCAGAAGGTAGTACTTTTCCCGCAGAAGTTCACTGAACGTCAGTTTACCCTCTTCGGCGGTTGTGTCTACCGCTTTCAGATACCAGGTTTTGTTGTC
>OIYS01001659.1_pt1 | contig 10631 bp, 19 predicted proteins | sample 1588271 | NCBI WGS metagenome assembly OIYS01 (sample SAMN03283286) | human gut metagenome | biome: human-associated habitat; material: feces | host: Homo sapiens | place: Peru | collected 2012
GAGATTAGTCTATGTCGTACAAGCCGTGCATGATGGCATGATAAAGGGTCGGACTTCAAGTCCGACCCACGCTTATGTCCCTTTCACTGCTCGAATTTCAAATCCAAGCAGTAGGGTGGGGTTAAGTGTTGCGGTGGCATTGCGTGTCATTTTCCGCGCAGTGTGCCGCGTGTTTTCCGTGCTATGTGGCCCTTTGCTGAGAGAGTGAGCATACTTGCCTGTGGGCAGAAGAAAGAGAGCACCTGCGTGTGCGGGTACTCTCTGTTCGTATTGTGTGCGGTGGGTCACACTGCTCAGTGGTTGATCCTGGACTTGACCTCTTCGGTAAACTCTTCCAGCACCGGCATGATGTCCTTGTCGCGCGTGGTCGTGATCCCGCTGTTCAAGCGCTCAAGAAAGGCGTCGCGCTCTGCTGTGGAGAGTGTGCGGGACTGACATATCATCTTCCGCACCGTGTCGATGCAATCATCGATGCGGCGGGACTTCTCTACGCGCTGGGCCTCCTCCAGATAAGCGCCGCAGGGATCGCGGTCACCTTCAAACTCGCCGCCGGTCATCAGATGGTAAGACTCCAGTGCATCTCCCAACACATTCGTGATAGTCAGGAGCAGATCGCCGATGGCTTCTGCGTCGTTCTGTACCCACTCCTGATAGTCCGTGGGGTGCTCACCCCAGTACTGCGTCCAGAGGTGCAGCAGCATACGCCAAGGGCGCTCAAAGTCGGCCATGAGTTCGTAAAGACCTTCGCGGATGGTGTTCCGCTCAGCGGCAGTGAGAGGGTATACAACAGTCATAATTTCCTCCTTGTTTCATCGGCGGAAGGCTGGTACAATAGCTGTACCGGCCTCCCTGTGGTGGTTGGTGGTCAAGCTCCTCTGTGTCGTGCTTTGGTCGGCGTAGGCACAGAGGGCTTTTCTATGGCATCCAGCAGAGCCAGCGCCCAGCGGGTAAGCTGGAACGCTCCGGCGGTCATGATGAGATACAGCATCGGCAGCATCTCCGCAGTCGCATTTTTCGCCGGGATCGAGGTTTGCTCCGCATCGACGGCAAACGCGGTAGTAGCTCACGACACACCGCCCTTCAGCCACGGCGCGGGTGATACCGTGATGGGAGACACACCGTCCTCCCGCATCCGCGTCAGGGCTTCCTCCGGTGTTTCGCCGGTGACATGGCACAGGTCATCAACGGAGAAAAGCTCCTCGCGGTGAAACTCGTGACCCAACCCCAGCCGGATACCAATCAGCTTGGCGCGGTCATCCAAATCAGCTTTCTTGTCCATTAAATTGCGGATGATTTCCTCAGTGATGCCACAGTCTTCATATCGCTCGGCGAGGAGCTTGATTTCGCGGTCAGTCTCCTTCTTTGCCTTCAGTCGCTTAGCACTACATGCCGGGCAATAGACTGAAGATGTGTAGATGTCGCAGCCGTTGCGTATGGCCTCCACGAGATCGACCTCGAACTCTGTGCCGCAGTCTCCACATTGTGTGAATACGTTGCCGCCCTCGCCATCCTCAATGGGGATTTGGCGGCCTTGATCCTTGATGTAAAACAATTTCTTCAAAACCCTTTCCGCGGCCATGCAAGACCGCTTTCCTGTTTTTCGCTTTGTAGGCGGAGGCTTTTTCGCGCCCTGTATGGTGGGGGGTATATACTTACCCTCGGTTGTGTTTGCACAGTCTTGAAACACTGCACACAGAGGCGTTACACGGAGGTATTGGCCTTTTCCCGTGCTCTTGCGAGTGCCGCTTTCTGCGCGTCGCTCATCGCACGCGGCGGTTTGACCCGCAGCCATGCCTTTGGCACGATGTACTCGGCGGCCTTGCCGTCATGGGACTTTCGGACAAGTCGGCAATCCGTGGGCCTGTCCAGCGCCCACATTTCCAGCTTTTGACGCAGCGACTTGTTGTGCGTGTAGACGCCGGCGGTCGGCTCAGCTTCGTTGAAGTTGATGACCGTTTCCTGTTCATGGCGTGATAGCACCATAGTTCTCACCTCCCTTCAAATTTTTCAGACCGTGCGGTTCATGCAACACTAAACCGCCGGACGGTGCTGGTCTTGGTAAACTGTGCCGCCAGATCGGGGAGCGCCTTTTTCAGTGCGGCGGCGTCGATGCGGCTGCTGGTGATGGGCTTCCATACGACTTTCCAGTCGCTGCCGGTCAGAACGTCCACGCCGGCGGCGGTCATTTCGGCCTTGATGGCATCCTGAATGGTGTCGATCGCGGCGGCCAGCTCGTCAGCCATGCGGCGCAGCTCCCGCAGCTCGTGGATCTGGGAATCAAGATTTTTGGTAAGCATGGTATGTACCTCCTCAAAATTTAGAGAACTCCGGCGGCGGTGGTCATTGAGGCGTCTGCGCTCTGCGCTGCTACTTCCGCATACCGTCCCGCCCTTATCCGTGATCTCGGTCGTTACTGCTTACAAACGATTGCCGGTGTCTGAACTGTTTTCGATTGTTCCCTTGCTGTGATTAAAATATACACTATATTTCTGTGTATGTCTATTGGCAATATGCACAAGATTTAAGTGCTTACTGTGTACACATTATACACTTGACGCCTGTGCATATTTGGTGATAGAATAAGGGGTGATAAAGGAGGTGGACAAATGCCTGTCCGTTTTAAAATCGATGTGTTGGCTGAGTTAAAAAAGAAAGGTTTTTCCAGCTACAAAATGCGGCAAGAAAAGCTCATGGGCGAGGCCACTATTCAACAGTTACGCAAAGGTGAGCTTGTCTCTTGGGAAAACATAGGCCGCATTTGTGCTATGCTTGACTGCCAACCTGGGGATATCCTGGAGTACGCGGAGGATGTCGCAGATGAGTGATTATTTGTCGCATGATGAAGTCGAAGATGCTATGCCGCTTTCACGGCGTGAGCAATTCGAGTGGTTTCAGACAAACTATAATCGCATGGCACCCGAGGATCGTTACTGGAAAACCCTTGAGGTTTATAGCGGAGACATATTTGGATTTCCTAAGAAGTACCTGATTGCACTAAAAAGCATAAAACCAAATGACTACTTGAAAGATCTTCCGAATGAACTGACGGATGTTGATCCAATTACCGTATATCGTGGGACTGATGCCCTTGAGTCAGTGGGTACCGTACGGTCAGGAATCTCCTGGACAATCAACAAAAATGCGGCAATATGGTTTTCGCAAAGATTCTGCACCACCGGAAAAGTATTTGCCGCTACCATCGAAAAGAAGAAAATCATCGGGTTCATAACTTCTCGTAATGAGGATGAGGTCATACAGCACTGCAATGTAAAGGACGTGGTGGAAATCATCCCGACCCAAGAAGAAATCCGCGGAGCAATAGAAGCACACGCAAAGAGCATAGAGTCACATACTTTTTAGGACAATCGTCTTTGCCCACCGCCCTTGACCACGCCGGTCAGGGGCGGTCTTTTATTCTCTCTAACAGATAGGCATTTCGGCGCGCTTGCCGAGCGCGAGTCTCCTCCAGCGACAGTGACTCTGCACCTCTGCCAATATGCCTCAAGTCCTCGCAGCGCACGCCGCTGACGCCGGTGACGGCCTTGACATGGCGCATGACGAGGGCGGAAAGCCATTCCGCAGAGCCGACGGTCCATGCGCCGTCCCGTTCCCTTGTGCCGAAAACGCCCTTTTTGCTGGTGGTGCCGAACAGGGGGGCGGTGTCGGGCAGACCCTTGGGACGGATGCCGCTGGCAAGGTAGATGCGGACGGCGGATTGGGCGATGTTGGGGAAGTCCACACGGCGGAACTTGTTGCCCTTGCCGTATTCCACGAAAATTTCGCCCTCGTCCCAGTGGAGGTCGGCGGGGGTCAGGTGCAGAAGCTCCGCGTTGCGTAGCTCCGTGGTGAGAAGCAGGATTACGATGGCGTAGTTGCGTGGGTAGGTGGTGGCCTTGGCGTTTTGAGGGCGGTTGAAGGTGTAAAGCCGCTGAAGCTGCCAGTCGTGAAGCGCGACATATTCCGCCGGCGGCAGGTCGCTCACCGTTGGGATCAGGCGATCCAGTACCGGATTGGTGGCATACCAACCGTGCTCGACAGCCCAGTTGAAAAAGGCGCGGAGCCGGATGAGGTACTGCTGCTGCGTCCGCGGGGTGAGCCCGCGGCGATCAAAGGTCTGTCTCCACAGAAAAATCTCTGCGTAGGATGGAGCACCGGCGTCCTCCTCGTCGGCAAAAAAGCAAATAAAATCTTCCGCGGTCAGAGAGTAACCTTTAAGCGTGTTGGGGGCGGTCCCGTTCTCCTCCAGGTTGTGCAACCATGCGGCGCTGGCTGCTTCCAGTTGTTCAACGGGAGTCGAATACACATAATCGTTCACAAAAATCACCTCTTGAACCTCAAAAAAGAGTTTCATAATAGCGCAGGGCACGGATCGTCCCGCTGAAAAAATGACCTATCCGATAATTGCAGCCGGGCTGAAAGGCAGTCTCAAAATAAGCCGGAATCAAGTCCTCATAATCATCCGGAGATAGCCCCAGCGTATCACAATGCCGCCCGCTGTTGTCTTCGCAGTAATCCATGCGGCCAATGATATCCGCCATAAGTCTCACACTGAGCGCAGGATGGACTTCACCGCGATATTCTTCATAAGCCTCGAAAAAAGTGCGGAAGACATTCAAAACTTCATCGAGCGAAAACCGCGTTTCGCACCGAGGATAAATGTCGCGGACACGGCGTGAAAATGTAAAAAAATCAAAGCACATGGACGCAGACCTTTCAAATATTTAGGGTGGGTAAGGATGTCTTAGGGGGGCTAAGCCCCTCTTACCCAAAAGAAAGAATAGAGAGATGGATAGAGAGAGGAGAGAGGATGAGGGTTACTGACGAACGCCCCATTTTCTCCCGTCCGCTATTTGTGACGTGGCTTGAAAAGGCCACCATCGTCTTAGTCAGGCGTGGCATCGTTGAGGGTATTGCGCTTCGCAGCACGCGCTGCAGCTCCGCGTCGTCCATTTTCCACAGAGGCGGTATAATCGTCCGCCGCTCTGTCTACCCAACCCTGTACGAGGCGGAAGAGTGCGTAACCCTCCCAGCCCAAAGTCTCTTTATCTGGCTGGGCCCCCTCCGTGGCATAGTCCACGATTGCCAGCATGGCCTTGGCGACATCTTCAGGGGCACAGCCACGGACAGTTTGGGCGAAGGAATAAACGTAGAATCTGAACCATTCGGTCCGCAACGAACTTCCGGATTTTTTTGCATTGTTCATCATCGCTCCTCCTTTTTCCCGCCGCCGGACTGCTCCTCCAGCCACCGCTGCAAGCCGTCGACCGGGATGATGATCCGCCGGGGTGTGACGCGGATCGCCGGGAAGTCTTCGCGGTTACAGAGTTCGTAGGCCGTAGGTTTGCTAATGCCCAAAGCCTCCGCCAGTTCGTCCACGTCGATGGCTCGTTTTGAAAATCCAAGTTTTTCCATGTTATTCCTCCTATAAAAACATTTTTTGCCCTTTGGCAACTGGTAGTCTAACCCCCGTGTCAAGGGAATTGAGCGCTTCTGAGATAAATTTTTTCTGCTGAGTGCAACAGCACGAAAGTGTTTTACCTCTCGACAAAATAAGTGTACCGTGATATAATGGAATTGTAAATTACTTCATAATTCTTTTTTCAGGAGATTATCCGAATGATAAGAACCTACAATTTCGAAACATACAAAAAAGAGCTGGCTCAACGCATAATGGCCGCACGAGAAGCCGCTGGGCTGACCCGGCAGCAAGTGGCTGATGCCGTAGAATCACGCATAGGGAAAACATTTTCAGTCGATGTGCTGAAGCAATGGGAATACGGAACGAACCGCGTTCGTGTCGATCTGATTCCTCTGCTCTGCGAGATACTCCATGTGGACACTGGGTACTTGTTCGGAGAGTATCCGCAGTTCACCCGACAGCTTTGTGATGTGCAGAGTGCCACTGGACTTTCAAAGAACGCTGCAGAAAAACTTATTGGCCATAGATACCACGACGGCAATGACGAATGGCCCGATGAAGTGCCGAAGGATGCCATGTTTCTTTCCAAAACGGCAGAGGCGTTGAATATTTTGTTTGAAGCAAAATCATTTGCGGCCTTGTTGTCCAGAGCAAAGGAGTGTCGGAAGCTGGGGCAATTCCCAACGGTGGCGGAAAGCGTATCTCAGACGGTTGGGTCGATCTGGCCGTATATGTCGCCTTTATTTCAGGAAGCGACCGCCCAAAAGATGGGCGTAGATGTGGCGGAGTTGGATGATAGCTTTAGGCGGATCGGTGAAAAGCAGAAAGACTTTTTTGATGGCTTGTCGGAGGACTCAAGGCGAGAGCAGCGTGACTTAGCCATATTCAATTTTCAACGTGCAGCTACACGAGTGGCCGAAGAACTCATTGAAATTCGGGAGGTAGAGCATCATGCCGAGGAAACGTAATGCCAGCGGAGCGGGAAGCATTCGCCAGCGGCCCGATGGCCGATGGGAAGCGCGGATCACTGTGGGCACTGACCCGGGCACAGGCAAACCCATCCGCCGGAGCATCTACGGTGATACGCAGAAGGAAGTTCTCACGGCTATGCGCGATGTGCAAAGGAACGCTGATGATGGGCTTTACATAGAGCCAACGCGCCTGACACTCGCGCAATGGTTGGACATTTGGCAGCGCGACTATCTTCTGTCGCAGAAGTACGGCACGGTAAAGACCTACAAAGCCCAAATCGCGACGCACATCAAACCCGCCCTCGGTGCTGTGAAGCTGAGTAAGCTCACGCCCCATCTTGTCCAGGGCTTTTATAATGACCTGCTGGCTCGTGGCCGCACCGTCCCCAAACGAGATGACGCGGGAAAGATCATCAAGAAGAATGGCGTAATAGTCACAGAGCAGGCCCCGCTCAATGCAAAAACTGTGAGGAATGTCCATGGCGTCCTCACGAAGGCCCTCTCGCAAGCCGTGAAGCTGGGCTACATTGCACGCAATCCCTGCGACATGGTCGACCTGCCTCGCGTGGAAAAGACGGAGATCGTCCCGCTCACGGATGCACAGGTAAAGGCGTATCTTGCCGCCACAGCCAGCGATTCGGATTACGGCGATATGCTGAAGGTGGTCCTGTTCACCGGCCTGCGCGAGGCGGAGGCTCTGGGCTTGACGTGGGACTGCGTGGACTTCGATAGAGGGACGCTCAAGATCTGCAAGCAGCTTCAGAAACGTCCAGCGGAGGCGGGAGGTTTTCAGTTCGCCTCATTGAAGAATGACAGGACGCGCATCCTGCATCCGGCTCCATTCGTGATGGACATTCTTCGCACCGTCAGAAAAAAGCAGGCAGCGCGCCGACTGCTGGCCGGAGGCGCATGGCAGGACTGGCAGGATGCAGCCAAGCAGTATGCGGCCTGTCGGCTGGTGTTCACCAATGCACTGGGGGGCCACCTCCACCCGCAGCGGCTCTATGACCATCACAAAAAGATTACAAGAGCAGCAGGCGCCCCAAATGCCCGCGTCCACGATCTGCGCCATACCTTCGCTGTTCTTTCCCTCCAAAATGGTGATGATGTGAAAACCGTGCAGGAAAATCTGGGTCATGCAACGGCGGCATTTACGCTGGATGTATACGGCCATGTCTCAGAACGCATGAAAGAGGCCAGCGCTGCCCGTATGCAAGGGTATTTTGAGAAGCTGGAGCGTGCATAAAAAGAACTCCGTCGACCAATGTAGATCGGCGGAGTTTTTATACCATTTGTGCTTTAACGAGATGAAGTTCCGAGCGTGATTGGGGTAAACTTAGGGGTAAAACTTCTTCTCAGAAAATTATATTCAATTTTTCTGTATCAAAAAGCCAGCAAAAGCAAGAAAAACCACCGAAAGCAATACACTTTCGGTGGTTTTCTTTGGCAGCGGGAGAAGGATTCGAACCCTCACATACGGAGTCAGAGTCCGCTGTGCTACCTTTACACAATCCCGCTGTGTCCTGACGAACAAAAACTATTATACAGGTTTTCCGAGGTTTGTCAACAGTTTTTTCGCAGGAACGTGGCTTTTATTTTCCCACGTGAAGCCTGATAATGATTGCGAAAGGTGATCCCGCCTTTCGCAGTCATTTTTTTAGGAGGTAAATGAAAATGGGAATGAAGATCATCAGATTGGCCGATGCAGCTTTTGTCGGTGATGACGGTCAGGAAGTCCTGGGTATGTATGTGTACCTCGTACCCACGGCCACCACTGGTACAGCACAGCCGGAGCGTGTGTTCCTCTCCGAAAAGAAGATGGAGGATATCGACTACAAGCCCGTTGTTGGTGACACGGTGTTTGTGTTCCGTGGTCGCGGCGGCAGCGTCGTTGACATAATCAAAGCCTGAGTTTGAACCTTCACCTTACCGCAGAACGTCGGGAGATATGCTGTGTTAAGGTCGATCTCTGAACGGAGTATGCAGCTCCGTTTGGGGTCACTTGACATCATAACGTTTTGCGGGAAGGTGTTGGAATATGGCGGTTTCCCCGGTGTACTCCATACACCGCTATACCGATGAGATTTACAAGGTCGTGGCATTCAAAGGCCACCGTGATCCTGACTTTGCGTGTCTCCGTGAAGAGGCACAGCACTATGATACAAAGCTGGACAATAGCTTCAGCCGTGCCCGGTCGATGGTGCTGCAATATGCTCTCTGTAATCCCTGGGACTACTTCTTCACTGGCACACTGGATCAGCGGCTGGCAGATCGCTATAACCTGGATCGCTATGCAAAGCGGCTCATGCAGTTTATCCGGGACAAGCGCAAGAAGTATAACGCCTCGTTTCAGGTGCTGCTCGTGCCGGAGCTTCACCAGGATGGTGCATGGCACATCCACGGTCTGATCTACGGCCTGCCCGCTTCGGCGCTCCGTCCGTTCCGCTACCCTGAGCCGCAAAAGCTCATAGACGGCGGCTTTCTCAACTGGCCGGACTACCAGCGTGCTTTTGGGTTCTGCTCCCTTGCCCCCATCCGTGACCGGGTGGCCACGGCCTACTACGTCACAAAGTACATAAGCAAGGACGTAGCCCGCCGTGCCGGTGATGTTGGCAAACACCTGTACTTCCATAGCCGTCCTCTGAAGCGCGCCGAAAAAGCGTCGGACGTCTACATTTATCACCGTCAGCTGGAAGAGTGCTGCACCCAGGACTATGACTTCTGCAAAGTCGGCATGGTGCAGGATGCGAAATGGTACTTCCCCTACATTTGGGACGGCGCGGAATACGATGAAATACCGCTGATCCCCACGCCCCTGACCCTCTGTGAAACGTTTGACCCCTCAACGATCGATCCTTACTACGAACAAATGAAAATGGAGGGTTACAGGTAATACCCATATCGCGGGGTGCTGTAACGGTAACAGACCGGGTTCTGACCCCGGAACTGGAGGTTCGACTCCTCCCCCCGCAACCAAAATGATAACGGAGGCTTTCTATGAAGAAGCTGCTTAAGTATACGTCCCGTGTTCTCTGTGTGTCCTTCTTCGCCTGTGCGTTGATCCTCGCGCTGCTGTCGCTCCTGCGGCTCATGGCTGTAACGTCAGTCCCAGTGCTTCGGCTGCTGGCCGCTGTGCTGTTCCTGCTGGTGATCATCCTGGTCATCGCTGGCGCGATCTCGTTCATCCGTGAGCTGATCAGCCGGATCAGATTTATCCGCAAGCACGCCGCTGATTGTAATTCCAGCTGTTTCTTTTGCCCGTTCTACATCTTCTGCTCTGCGGACAATGAAGAAAGCAGCGCACAGGCGGACGCTGCTCTCAAGTAAGATTGCTTCGGGTTTTATCTGCGTTTGGTCAGTTTCCCGACGACGATCCCCGCCAGGATCATCACCGCGAAAAACGGCGTTGTCAGGACTTGGATAATCCCGTGCAATAAGTCGGCCATGAGGTCACCTCCTTTGCCGTTGTGTGTCTTGGCGGCAAGGGAGGCCCTCTGGTCCTATTTAAAGGAAAGGAGCGTAAAGCGTAAATGCGGAGATCGTGGATAATTATAGAGAATAACTCTGTATTAGGCGGCTCAGATGCTGCTGCTAATGAAATTCGTTTACGCGAGATTTATGAAGGGAAAGAGCTTTCAGAGTGCGAAATTGAGAATATCGCCCGTATGTTTCACTGCCGTGTGGAGTGGCAACAAAACTAAATCCCCCGCCTGCGGCGAGGGATTAGAGGTCACATATTCTTAGCCTTGTCCAGTTCTTTCTGAAATGCCTGTGCAGCTGCCTTGATTTTCTTCAGCTGCTTTTCTTCGTCCCGGCTCACCTTACCGTCATCCTTCATGGCTGCCATTTCACAGGCACGTTCAAAGGTCTGCACCATAGCTTGCATATTCAGTATCTGAGCGTGTATGTAGGTATTCATATTCTCCCTCCAGGTGGTGATTTTGTGCATCTCTCTAAACGCATTATATCAGTTCTATGCGTGATTACAATAGTCATTTCTGCAATCAGTCCCGCGTTTGCGTACTCTGCTACTGACGGATTTAACCCCGTGTCCTTTTGGGAATATGTTTACCGTGGTTTCGGCGGTGGCAACCGTGACGGCGGCTTTGGCGGTGGTGGCTTCGGAGGTTCTGACCCCGACAGCTGGACTACCTCCGATGATATGAAGAATGACTACAACGATTTTGTCTCCACCCTCCCGGCTACCGGCTACGACAGCGCGGGAAAGCTGCTGTGGCAGC
>OIYS01001662.1_pt1 | contig 10616 bp, 10 predicted proteins | sample 1588271 | NCBI WGS metagenome assembly OIYS01 (sample SAMN03283286) | human gut metagenome | biome: human-associated habitat; material: feces | host: Homo sapiens | place: Peru | collected 2012
CATCCGCCGCTATAAGGAGACCCGCCGCAGCCATCCTCTCTGTTCCGATGGCTGCTCCATAGAAAGCGCCGTCTCCCGCGAGCGGGAGCTGCTCCGCTCTGTCCGCGAGACTGCTGATGTGGTGCTGGATACCTCCGCCTTTTCCACCGCCAAGCTCCGCAGCACACTGCTGTCCCTCTTCGCCGCGGCGGAAAAGGGAGAGCTGCACGTGAACGTCCTCTCCTTCGGCTTTAAGAACGGCCTGCCGCCGGAGGCCGACCTGGTGCTGGACGTGCGCTTTCTGCCCAACCCCTATTACGTCCCGGAGCTGAAAACGCTGAACGGCCTGGACGCGCCGGTGCGGGACTATGTGTTCCAGTCTGAGCAGACCGCCGAGTTTCTCCGCCGCCTGACCCCGCTGGTGGAATTTCTCTTGCCCCAATACCGGCAGGAGGGACGGACGGAACTGGTCATCGCCGTGGGCTGCACCGGCGGCCGTCATCGCTCGGTGGCCGTTGCCCATTATCTGGCAGAATTTGCCACGCACTTGGGCTATCCTGTCACCGAAAGCCACCGGGATATGAACCGGTGAGCCGTATCGGTCTCCTATATCGGAAACTTATACGTTTTTCAACATTTTTACTTGAAAATTCCAGTGCTTTTTCGAAATATTTCCACATATTTCCGCTTTCTTATAAGATAATTAAACCGGAATTCGGATAATTACAGGTGATATTATGCGTTCTTTCGCCGCGAAAGTGAAAAATGAGCTGTGCCGCACCCCTATTTCGCGCCTTTGCTGCGCCCGGGCGGAGGCCTACGGCGTGCTGCTGTACTGCAATACATTTACCCCGTCAGAAGTGCGTATTATTACGGAAAATGAGGATTTTGCGGAACGTTTGCCCAAACTTTTTCATAAGGCGTTTTCCGTAAAATTTGACCGTCTCCCGGAGGAGAACAGCGGCAGGGGCAAGCTGATCTTCGGCATCACCGACCGGGACAAGTTGGCCCATATCATCAACATTTTAGGATATGATCCAAAGCAAATCACGGCAATTCATGTGAATTTCGGTATTTTAGAAGAGGATTGCTGCCGCACGGCATTTCTCCGCGGCGCGTTCCTGGCCGGGGGCAGCGTCACCGACCCGGAAAAGCGCTACCATCTGGAAATTGCTACCAATCATATCCAGGCCTCCCGCGAGGTCTCCACCCTGATGGAGGAGATGTTTTTCGTTCCGAGAACGGTACAAAGAGGCGGCAATTTCCTGCTATATTTTAAGCAATCGGAGCATATCGAGGACTTTTTGACCAAAATTGGCGCACCAGTTTCTGCCATGGATATTATGACTGCCAAGGTGGACAAGGAGATCCGAAACGGCGCGAACCGTGCCATGAACTGCGACATGGCCAACGTGAACAAGACGCTGGATGCGGCCCAGGAGCAGGTGAGCGCCATCGAGGCGCTGCGGCGCAGCGCCCGCTGGGATAAGCTGCCGGAGAAGCTGCGGCAGACCGCCGCGCTGCGGCTGGAATTTCCTGAATTATCGTTGATACAGCTGGCGGAGAAGTGCGACCCGCCGGTGACAAAGTCCTGCATCAACCACCGGATGAGAAAACTTATGGAGGAGGCAAAAGCCTTATGAATACTACGAAAGAGCGCTGTGAAGCGGCCATTCGATACCGGAAAAACGGCGCGAACTGCGCCCAATCGCTGTTGGCGGCGTTTAACGATATTCTGGATATTACAGAGGAGCAGGCACTGGCCATGGGGGCGGGTCTGGGCGGCGGCGTACGCAGCGGAAACATCTGCGGTGCGGTGAACGCCCCGGTGATGATCCTGGGCTGCGCGTTTCCGGAGGCAGCCCGCGACAAGGCCTGCGCCGCCTATCTGGCCAAGGAGTTCCAGCGCCGGTTCACGGAGCGTTTTCAATTTCTGAATTGTCGGGAGCTGTTGTCCCACAAGGACTTGCAGCCCACGGAGCTGGCCCAGTCCCTGGCCGCCGGCGACCACTGCGGCCTGCTGATCGCCACCGCCGCCGAGATACTCTGCGAGATGATGGAAACCGAGAGAAAGAGAGCGTAACACCATGTCCTTTGTTCACCTCCACGTCCATACGGAATACAGCCTGCTGGATGGCGCGTGCCGTATCCGCGACCTGCCTGCACTGGTGAAGTCCATGGGGCAGAACGCCTGCGCCATCACCGACCACGGCGTCATGTACGGCGCGGTGGACTTCTACCGCGCCTGTCAGAAGGAGGGCATCCATCCCATTATCGGCTGCGAGGTGTATGTGGCCCGCCGCACCAGATTTGACAAGCAGCACGAGTTTGACACGGAGTCACGCCATCTGGTGCTGCTGTGCAAAAACGAGACAGGCTACCGCAACCTGTCCTATATGGTCAGTCAGGCATACATTGAGGGTTTTTATATCAAGCCCCGCATCGACCTGAACCTGCTGCGGGAACACTCCGAGGGATTGATCGCGCTGTCCGCCTGTCTGGCCGGCGAGATCCCCAAGCGGCTGCTGAACGGCGACTACGCCGGGGCGAAGGAGTACGCCCTGACCATGCGGGACATCTTCGGTGAAGAGGACTTCTATCTGGAATTGCAGGATCACGGCATCGCCGAGCAGACCGAGGTGAACCGGGGACTTCTGCGGCTGCACAACGAGACGGGCATCCCGCTGGTGTGTACCAACGACGCCCACTATCTGCGGAAGGAGGACGCGGAGAGCCACGACGTGCTGCTGTGCATCCAGACGGGCAAGACGGTGGATGACGAGAACCGTATGCGGTATGAGCCGCGGAATTTCTACCTCCGCTCCACGGAGGAGATGGAGGAGCTGTTCTCCGCCTATCCCAACGCGGTGGCCAACACCCAGCGCATCGCCGACCGCTGCCGGATGGAATTCACCTTCGGCAAATATCACCTGCCGGAATTCAAGCTGCCGGAGGGGTACGACTCGCCCACCTACCTGCGGGAGCTGTGCGAGCAGGGCTTCGCGCGGCGGTACGGCGATACGAAGCCGGAATACCGCAAGCAGCTGGACTATGAGCTGAACATGATCGAGAAGATGGGCTTTACGGACTATTTTCTCATCGTGTCGGACTTTGTGCGCTTCGCCAAGAGCGTGGATATTCCCGTTGGGCCGGGGCGCGGCAGCGCCGCCGGGTCGATGGTGTCCTATTGTCTGGACATCACTGACATCGATCCCATGAAATATGATTTGTATTTTGAGCGTTTTCTGAACCCGGAGCGTGTGTCCATGCCCGATATAGACATGGACTTCGGCGACACCCGACGGGGTGAGGTGGTGGACTACGTCCGGCGGAAGTACGGCGACGACCATGTGGCGCAGATCGTGACCTTTGGCACCATGGCGGCGCGGGCGGCCATCCGGGACGTGGGACGGGCGCTGAACATGACCTATGCCGATGTGGACGTGGTGGCGAAGCTGGTGCCGGCAGGCCCCGGCGCGCTGCATATCACGCTGCGGGAGGCGCTGAAGCTCAGCAAGCAGCTGGCGGACATGTACCGGGACGACCCGCAGGTAAAGAAGCTCATCGACACGGCCATGGCGCTGGAGGGGATGCCGCGGCACGCCTCCACCCACGCGGCGGGCGTGGTCATCACCAAGCGGCCGGTGTACGAGTACGTGCCGCTGGCGAGGAACGACGACGCGCTGATATGCCAATACGTCATGACCACGCTGGAGGAGTTGGGTCTGCTGAAAATGGACTTCCTGGGCCTGCGCAACCTGACGGTGCTGGACGACGCCATGAAGCTGGTGCAGCAGCACCAGCCGGACTTTACGCTGGCGGACATTCCCGACGACGACCCGGAGACCTACGAGATGATCTCCCGGGGGCAGACGGCAGGCGTGTTCCAGATCGAGTCCACCGGCATGACCGGGGTGTGCGTGGGGCTGAAGCCCCAGAGCATCGAGGACATCACCGCCGTGATAGCCCTGTACCGCCCTGGCCCGATGGAGTCCATCCCCCGGTTCATCGCCTGCAAGCACGATCCGAAGCTGGTGACGTACAAGCACCCTAAGCTGATCCCCATTCTGTCCGTGACCTACGGCTGCATTGTATATCAGGAGCAGGTCATCCGCATTTTTCAGGAGCTGGGCGGCTTTTCCCTGGGCCAGGCGGACATGGTGCGCCGGGCCATCAGCAAGAAAAAAGCCAAGGAGATCGAAAAGGAGCGGCAGGCCTTCGTCTACGGCGACAAGGAGAGGGGCATCGCCGGGTGCATCGCCAACGGCATCGACGAGGCCACGGCCCAGGGGATCTATGACGAGATCTACGACTTTGCCAACTACGCCTTCAACAAGGCCCACGCCGTCAGCTACGCGGTGGTGGCCTATCAGACGGCGTATTTCAAGTGCCACTACACCAAGGAGTATATGGCGGCGCTGCTGACCAGCGTGCTGGACAACTCCGACAAGGTGGCAGGCTACATCGGCGAGTGCCGCGACTGCGGCATCGAGCTGCTGCCGCCGGATGTGAACCGCTCCAGCGATCGGTTCACCGTCGAGGAAAACGGCATCCGGTTCGGCCTGGTGGCCATCAAGAACATCGGGCGCGGGTTCATCCAGGCCATGGTGCGGGAACGGGAGAAGGGCGGCGCGTTCAAGTCCTTCCAGGATTTCTGCGAGCGGATGTACGACTGCAATGATATGAACAAGCGGGCGGTGGAGAACCTGATCCGCAGCGGTGCGTTCGACGATCTGGGCGCGCGGCGTTCCCAGCTGGTGGCGGTGTACGAGAAGGTACTGGACGCCATCGGCTCGGTGCGGCGGCGGAACGTGGAGGGACAGCTGGATTTCTTCGGCATGAACACCTCGTCGCCGGAGGCGTCCTCCCGGGTGGAACTGCCGGATGTGCCGGAATTCACCGCGGTGGAGCGGATGCAGATGGAGCGGGAGACCACGGGATTGTACCTGTCCGGACACCCTATGGGGGACTACCGGGTGGCGGCCAAGCGGCTGGGCGCGGTGGCCATCGGCGAGATCATGGAGGACTTTGCCGGGGAGGAGGGCGCGAGCCGCTTTGCCGACGGACAGGTGGTAACGGTGGCGGGCATCGTGGCCTCCAGCAGAACGCGGACCACCAAGACCAACACGCTGATGGCCTATGTGATGCTGGAGGACGAGACATCGTCCATTGAGATGCTGTGCTTCCAGAAGGTCATCGACCGGTGCGGGAGCTACATACTGCCCAACCTGGCGGTAGTGGCCCGGGGACGCATCTCCGTGCGGGATGAGAAGCCGCCGCAGATCCTGTGCGACGAGCTGTATCCGTTGGAGGACGCCGACAAGGTGGGCGGTATTCCCGGCATCAAAAAAGATGTGGATGAGGGCATGGTGCTGTATCTCCGCGTACCCAGTCTGGACAGCCGTGCGTTCCGGCATCTGCAGCTGGTGTCCACCATGTTTGAGGGCGAGACGCCGCTGAAAATACGCGTCGCGGACACAGGAAAGCTGTGGGGCGGGAAATGCTTGCCCCATCCGGCGTTTCTGCAGGAGTGCCGGGAGTGGCTGGGCCCGGAAAACGTGGTGCTGAGAAAGAAATAGAAACGGAGGGGTGCGGCGCGACAGTGCCGCACCCTTTTTCCGCCGCGGCATAGACTGGAGTGAAAGAGGCCATCTTTCACTACTTATTGGGAGGTCATACAATGCCTGAAAATACTATGCCGGGGCCGGTCTGCGACTTGAACAGCGTCCGGGAATCCGTGTGCATCCATACACGAAAGATATTCGACTCCTGCCGGGATAAGGACTGCGTAGAGGATCTGCGGTTCTATCCCACGGCGGCGGCCCAGGAGGTGCTGAACAGCTCCCAGATGCTCAAGGGCGGCACGGCGGAGCTGCTGTATGTCTACACCGACGTAGAGCCGGTGTCCTTCAACCGGGGGTTCTACTCGGTGGATATGCGGTTCTACTACCGGGTGACGCTGCAGGTCTGCACCGGGACGCCGCGGTACACCGAGGTGGAGGGCCTGTGCGTGTTCGACAAGCGGTGCATTCTGTTCGGCAGCGAGGGGAACGCCAAGATCTTCTCCTCCGACACGGTGCTGGATGAGCTGGACGTGCCGGGACGTATGCGTACCAATCTGCCCATTGCGGTGGTGGAGGCGGTAGACCCCATCGTACTCAGCACCCGGGTGGCGGAGATTCCGCTGCCCTCTGCCGGGGAGCGGAGCTGCCTGGCGGAGATCCCGTCCTTCGTGGCCCAGAGCTTCAACGGCGAGCTGGTGTTCGACGATGGGGCACTGACACGGCGCATCTACGTGACGCTGGGGCAGTTCACGCTGGTGCGGCTGGAGCGGGACACCCAGCTGCTGATCCCGGTGTACGACTACTGCGTGCCCCAGTGCGAGTGCAGCTGCGACAGCCAGGAGGACCCCTGCGGGCTGTTCCGCAGCGTGGCGTTCCCCATCAACGAGTTCTTCCCGCCCAATTCGGTGGAGACGCCCTGTGACTACAACGCTACCAAGAGCTACTGTGCCTGCCACTGAGAGAGCAGGTAAAAAGCCGTGCGGCCCATGGCCGCACGGCTTTTTACTTTACAAAAAGGCGGGGATTTGGTATACTATTACGGAAAACAGCGAAAGGGAGGCGGGCAGCATGGAGGTCGGTTTTATCCGGGACAAGCTGGAGATCAAGTTTCTCATTTTGTATATCGCCGCACGGCTCAGCGAGCCGGCGGACAGTGCGGCCATGCAGGACCTGACCATGTGTGACGACGGGATCGACTATTTCGACTACGCCGAGTGCCTGAACGATCTGGTCAAGACGGAGCATCTGCGTCTGACGGAGGACGGACGGTATCTCATCACGGAGAAGGGGAAGCGGAACAGCGCCATCTGCGAGAGCAGTCTGCCCTATTCCGTGCGGCAGCGGTCGGACAGGAACATTGCCGCGTACAACAAGGCGGCGCTGCGGCGCGCCCAGGTGCAGAGCCATGTGACGGAGCGGGAGAACGGGACGTTCACCGTGACACTGGCGCTGCGCGACGATGTGGACAGCCTGATGCGGCTGGAGCTGATGGTGGCGGATAAGGACAGCGCGGACACGCTGGCCAAGCGCTTTCAGAAAGAGCCGGAGGCGCTGTATGCCAAGGTCATCCAGGCGCTGTGCGGGGAGTAGAGGGGATATGGAGATCGTATCGCTGGATAAGAAAGCCTACGAGGGCAAGAGATTTACCGTTCGGTACAAGACAAACGGGTATTACGACATTTGTCCGCAGGCGTGCGGGTTTCAGGTGCGGTATGTGCCGTTTGAGACGGAAGAAGAGCGGTCTTTCGATGACGACTTCTTCGGTGCGTGGCTGGGAGAGCCGGCGGCCTTCGGCGCGTTTGAGGATGGCGAGCTGGTCGGATACGTGGAGGGAGCGCCGGAGGGCTGGAACGGCCGCTATCGGATCAGCAACATCTGCGTGTTCGACAGCGCAAAGCGCAGCGCGGGGATCGGGACGGCACTGATAGAGGTCATTACGAAGGAGGCGATGGCCTCCGGGGCACGGATGATGGTGCTGGAGACCCAGTCGTGCAACGAAAACGCCATCGCATTTTATAAGAAGCACGGGTTTGACATCATCGGCTTTGACCTCTATGCCTACTCAAACAGCGACCCGGAGCGGCACGAGGTGCGGATCGAAATGGGTAAAAAGATCAGGTGAGCGCAAGGCTGGGATATAAACAGTATAGGGATAACGGACACCCCACACCGTATCGGTGCGGGGTGTTTTTGCGTCTGCGGTTCTAATCCGGGACGAGCCGTCATAGTGTAGGCTGACAGGAAGGGAGGCGGCCGACCATGGAGATGAGCTACGCCATCGGACGATATGAGCAGGCGGCGGAGCTGCTGCCTGCCCGGTGGCAGCAGGCGGCACGGCGCGTGCCGGACTTCCGCAAGGCACAGGCGGAGGAGTTCCGGCTGCGGGCCGGGCGGCCTATGACGCTGGTGACCACGGAGGGGGAGCTGTTCGTCAGTGATGAGCTGCCCCGGCAGAGCGTGACCCAGTCGGATCTGGAGCAGCTGTGCGACACGGTGACGGGGTACTCGCGCTATGCCGCGTCCGAGTCCATGGGAAAAGGATATCTGGTGGGCCGGGGCGGCTTTCGTGTGGGGCTGTGCGGTACGGTGGTGCTGCGGGATGGCGTGGGTGTGAACCTGCGGGACATCTCATCGGCCTCGGTACGCATCAGTCGTCAGGCAGCAGGGCTGTGCCGGGATATGACCCAGCTGCTGCCGGAGGGGGAATCGTTTCAGAGTACGCTGATCGCCGCGCCGCCGGGGGCGGGCAAGACCACACTGCTGCGGGAGATGGTGGCAGCGCTGTCCAACGGCAGCGAGGAGCGAGCGCCGCTGCGTGTGGGCATCGTGGACGAGCGGGGCGAGCTGGCGGGGATGTACCGGGGCGTGCCGCAGCTGGACGTGGGGTTTCACACCGACGTACTGGACGGCTGCCCCAAGGCGCTGGGCATTCCCATGCTGATGCGTTCCGCCAACCCGCAGGTCATCGCTGTGGATGAGATCACGGCGGAGGAGGACCTGGCGGCCATGGCGGCGGCAGCCAACTGCGGGGTGGCGCTATTGGCCACCATCCATGCGCTGGACGGCGAAGAACTGCGGCGGAAGCCGCTGTACCCGGTGCTGGCCACGTCACAGGTGTTCCGGCGGCTCATCACCATCTCCGTGGAGGCGGGGCAGCGGCGCTATCAGGTGCAGACGCTGTGACGGCCAGGCTGGCAGGCGGCGGACTGATACTGGCGGGCGCGGTATATGTGCTGTGGCTCTGGTATCGGCGCAGGCGGCGGCAGAGAGAGGTGCTGTGGTCGCTGGTGGGGGCGCTGGGGTACATGGAGACGGCCATCCGGTGGCAGCGGATGCCGCTGCCGCAGATATTTCAGACGTTGGCCCAGCGGCCGAATTGCGGGCCGTATTTTGAAAAAATTGCAAGATCGCTGAAAAGCAATATACCTTTACATACATTATGGGAAAATGCTTTTTCTGATCTGCCGGGCGACGGAGGGACGATACTACGCCAGGTGGAACTGCAAGGCGACGGGGAACGGCTGGTGGGGGCGCTGCAAAGCGCCCGGGAGGAACTGACGGAGCTGTGCCGGTGTCGGGAAAAGGCGGACAGGCAGCAGGGGCGTGTGACCGGGGCAGCGGTGCTGTCGGCGGCCTGCCTGCTGATCATTTTACTGCTGTGAGGGACGGAAATGGATGTTGATCTGATCTTCAAGATAGCGGCCATCGGCATACTGGTGGCGGTGCTGAACCTGCTGCTGGTCCGCAGCGGACGGGAGGAGCAGGCCATGATGACCACGCTGGCGGGGCTGATCGTAGTGTTAAGCATGCTGGTGCGCCAGATCAGCGACCTGTTCGTGCTGATCAAAGCGCTGTTTGAGCTGTGATGTTGTATGCTGATCTTTCAACTGGCCGCGCTGACCTTTACGGCAGCGGTGCTCTGCCTGACCCTCAAAAAAGACCAGCCCGCGTTCGCGTTCCTCGTTTCGGTCTGCGCGGCAGCGGGGGTGCTGGCGGCGGTACTGCACCAGGCCCAGCCCGTGCTGGACTGGCTGGATACCTGGGGCGGGTACTTTCAGGGCGCGGGGCTTGGATGCCTTGTGCGGGTGCTGGGCATTGCGCTGGCGGCGCAGTTTGCCGCCGATACCTGCCGCGAAGCCGGGATGGCCGCAGCCGCCACCGCCGCCGAACTGGGCGGGCGCATTTTGGCTTTGCTGCAGGCACTGCCCCTGCTGCAAGAACTGCTGGACTGCTTTGCGGGCTACTTGCAATAGCTGTGCTCTGCCCGCTGCCCGCCGGGGCCGAGAGCTTGCAGCAAAACGCCACACAGCTGCTGGACGGTGTGCCCACCTTGCAGCAGGCTGCGGCCTGGGGCTTTGCCGAACTTTGGCAGGCGGCGAAGGATTTCCTTTCTGCCAACATTGGCGAACCGCTGCGCTTCGGCCTGCGTGCGGCGGGGTACTTACTGGTTTCGGGCATATTGGGGCTGCTGGCGGGGGCTGCCAGCTGGCGGCGCTGCATCGACGCCGTGGCCGTACTGGGCTTTGCGGCGATGAGCCTTGCGGCGGGCATCGACCTGGTCCGCGCGGCGGGGGACACTGCCCGGGACTGCCAGAACTATCTCATCGCGTTCGTGCCTGTCTACAGCGGCATTGCGGCTGCAGGCGGGCAGACCGCTGGGGCGCTCGTCTACAGCGGCATGTTTTTTGCCATGTCCGGGTTTCTTTCAGCTGTCATCCAAAAGCTGCTTCTGCCTGTCATGCAGCTGTATTTCTGCTTTGCGGTCTCGGCCTGTTTGTGGGACAACCCCGGCATGGGGGATGCCGCCGCGCTGTTTTCCCGCTGCCTGCACTGGCTGCTCAAGGGCTGCGGGGCATTGTTCAGCCTTGTGCTGGGGCTGCAAAGCGCACTGGCGGCCACAGCGGACAGCGCGGCCCTGCGGACCGGCAAGGGGCTATTGCAGGGTGTCATTCCCGTTGTCGGGGACGCTGCCGCCGCGGCGCTGACGGGCGCTGCCGCCGCCGTACAGCTGCTGAAGGGTTCTCTGGCCCTGGCGGCGCTGCTGGCACTGGCCGCGCTGTTTGCCCCGGTGCT
>OIYS01001663.1_pt1 | contig 10602 bp, 7 predicted proteins | sample 1588271 | NCBI WGS metagenome assembly OIYS01 (sample SAMN03283286) | human gut metagenome | biome: human-associated habitat; material: feces | host: Homo sapiens | place: Peru | collected 2012
CTATATGGGACATACTAAAGCTCAATTATAATAGTCTGTTTTCGCTTTTTCGGTCCGAGCGATTTTAGCCGTCACGGACCGTGAGGAGATAAAAAAGATGCAGAAGCGTCGAAAATCGACACGTCGCCGTACAGTTGTACGGCAGAGGCGATTTTCGGCGGTAGAAAAAGCGGAAACATTAAATTTCAAGCAGGAATCCGTCAGGATTCCGACTCTTTATCTGCTATATGGGACATACTAAAGCTCAATTATAATAGTCTGTTTTCGCTTTTTCGGTCTGCGCTTTTTTAGCCCTCACGGACTATTAGGTTTCGTTGTTGATTACCATCTCCATGAACTGCTGCTTAGAGATAAGTACAGTACGCGGTTTCTGCCCGTCGGGCGCGGACACTACCCCCATCTCCTGCATCCTATCGATGAGCTTTGCCGCGCGTCCGTACCCGAGCGAGAGTCGGCGCTGAATGAGCGATGTAGATATCTTTCCGTTTTCGACGGCGAGCTCTATCGCGGATTTCAGCATCGGGTCGGAGCCGTCGTCTCCGATATCTCCGCTTATCTGCGCGCCGCCGCCCTTCTTTCCGGTCGTGCCGCAGCGCAGCGCTTCCTTCTCTATCTGCTCCATGATGGAATCGTCGTAGTCGCCCTCGCCGTAGGTCTTTCCGATAAAGCTGATGATGTCGTCTATCTCGGTCTCGCTGACGTAAGCGCCCTGAACGCGGATAGGCTTCGGTGCGCCGACGGGTGCAAAGAGCATATCGCCGCGCCCGAGCAGCTTTTCCGCGCCGACCATATCGAGTATGACACGCGAATCCATCTGCGAGGAGACGTGGAACGCGATACGCGAGGGGATATTTGCCTTGATAAGACCCGTAATGACGTCGACCGAGGGGCGCTGCGTACCTATGAGCAGGTGCATTCCCGCTGCGCGCGCCTTCTGTGCGAGACGGCAGATGGATTCCTCAACGTCGTCGCGTGCGGTCATCATGAGGTCGGCGAGCTCGTCTATGATGATGACTATCTGCGGCAGCTTTTCGCGGTCGGGGTCACGCTCGACAGCCTTATTGTAGCCGCGCAGATCGCGCACACCGACCTCCTCTATCAGCGTGAAGCGACGCTCCATTTCGCCGACAGCCCATGCCAGTGCGCCCGCAGCCTTCTTCGAGTCGCTGACGACGGGGACGAGCAGGTGCGGCAGCCCGTTATAGATGTTCAGCTCGACCTTCTTCGGGTCGACGAGTATCAGCTTCAGCTCGTCGGGCTTTGCCTTATAGAGCAGGCTGACGATGATGCTGTTTATGCAGACCGATTTACCCATTCCGGTTGCGCCGGCGATGAGCAGATGCGGCATTTTTGCGATGTCGAGATATATCGGCTCGCCCGCAACGTCTTCTCCGAGAGCGGCGGTCAGACGGCTCTGCGATGCGGAAAATTTCTCCGCCGAGACGAGCTCGCGCAGATATACCGTCGATACGACGCGGTTCGGTACCTCTATGCCGACTGCGGCTCTTCCGGGGATGGGTGCTTCGATACGCACGCCCGATGTCGCGAGGTTAAGCGCGATATCGTCGACGAGCGACGCTATGGAGCGGACGCGCACGCCCGACTCGGGCGAGAGCTCGTACCGTGTGATGGTCGGCCCGCGTGAGATGTTGACTACCTTTGCGTTGACCTTGAAGCTGGTCAGGGTCTCGACGAGCTTTCTCGCCGTCGTCTGCAGCTCCTCGCTGATGTCGGTTGACTCGGGTGCTACCGGCTTAGACAGCAGCGAGAGCGGGGGGAAGGTGTATTTCGGATGCGAGCGGGGCTTCGGCTTTTCGGGGAGCTCGTCGAGCGCGTCGCGCTGGAGAATGAGCTCGGGCGAGCGCTGCCCGTCCATTATCTCGCTTGCATAGTTGTCCGCGACCGTCGCGCCCTTGCCGTTTTCGTCGCTGTTCGTCAGGAACTTTGTCAGCAGCTCCTCGCTTATCGGTCCGTCGGTCGATGCACCGCCCGCGCCGTTTGCTGTCATGCTGTTTGCTGTCGCGCCGTCGGATGTGCCGCCGTTATTCATGCCGTTTGTGCCGTCTGCGGTCGATGCGCCTGCCGCCGAGCCGTTATCCGCACCCGCAGCGAATGCGTCTGCGGCAGCTGCCGAACCGACGGCTGTGCCCGATGTTGCGGCAGCAGCGAATACATCCGCCGTACCCGCAGCGGCAAATGCCGCACCTACCCCGACCGCGCCTGCTGCGGTATTACCGCCCGAGCTGCCGTGCGCGGGGAATTCGGCTATCTTTTCGGCGGGCGTTCCCTCCATAGCTCCGCCGCTTTCGCTGTCAAAGCTGTCGTCTCCGAACGGCTGCTGTTGTGTCACGGCGACCGCGTCGTCGCCCGAGCCGTCGCTCAGATTTCCGCGCTCTGCCGCCTCGGTCTGCTTGCGCAGAACGCTCTCAAATACAGCAGGGTCGATGGATTGCAGTGCATCCTCGCCGCCCGCGGGCGCGGTGGTTCCTGCGGTAGCGGTGCTGCCTGCGCTCGCGTCGGTGCCGGCGGGGTTGTCGTCTGTTTCGGTGTCGGGCAATCCGAATATTCTCGGCACCCGCTTTTTACGCTTTTCGCGCGGCGATGTCGCGTCAAGTGAAGTATTTTCGCTCGACATGTCGATGGTATGTCTGCCGCGCGGTGCAGCCGCCCCGCCTGCGTTCATGCCGCCCGCGCTTGCCTGAGCGCTCTGCTCAGCCTCTGATATTTCCTCACGTCTGCGCGCGGAGCGCTCGCGTTCCTCCTCTGCGTCGTAATAGCGGCGCTCATCGACCCATGACGGAGCGTGCCTGCCCTCTTCCTCTGCGCGCTCTCGGCGCTCGTGGATTCGGTAGGCGATGTTCAGCCATATGACGTACGGCGTGAGTCCGACGAAGAATATGCCGAGCAGCAGAACAAGCGCGACGGAGACGATTATCGAGCCCGCCTTTCCTATCGCGCGGAAGAGCAGATAGCCGACGGTGCTGCCGATTGCGCCGCCCCCGCCGAGCTGCGTTCCGCTGCGGTAGAACGCAGCTATGTCAAAGCTGCCGCTCTTACTCATATCGGTGCCGCATTCGCAGAGGAATGCGGAGAAGAATGTGATGAGAAAGAAGGCGAATATTACCTTGCACCACACCGCCTTATTCTGTCGGTCCTTCTTCCAGAGAAACGCGCCGACAAAGATAAGCAGCGGCACCAGATAGCTTCCGCCCGCGAACAGGCCGCGCAGAAAGTCACGCAGAAAAGGCCCGAGCAGCCCCATGGTGTCGGGTATAAAGAGGCAGAGCCCGCACAGCACCGCCGCAAGCATCATTATGCCGGGGAATATCTGTGTGAGCAGGCTTGTCTTATCCGCCTTTACCTTCGGGGTCTCGGCGTTTTTTTCTATGGATGCCTTGCTGTTCTTTTTGGTCGCTGCTGACTTTGCTCCCGTGTTCTTTCTTCCCGCGCTCCCACCGCTTTTTTTCTTCGTGCCCGAGCTCTTGGTGCTCCCCGCCATCTGTCCTTCCGTCCTTTCTTCCGTCTGTATCCGAATCGTGCAGCCTCCGCCGCAAATGTTTCTTTTTCATGTGCGGAGCGGCTTCTGTGAATATCGGTGCTCCGCTGTGTAGACTTCTCCTTATATGATAACATATCGGGACGAAAATTTCAAGTGGAAGAAATTTTCGGGAAAAACGAGCAAGAAAATTTGTTAAAATTCTCTCTGCCGTGTTGAAAAAGCCGACGGGGTATGTTATACTGAGTACCGCAGTGTCCGCGCAGCGTAGCGGAGGCATATCAACCCGAGAGGACGGCGATACGGTGGCAGAGGAGCAGATACCCTGGAATGCGGCGCATGTGACTGCGTACGGCAGCGCGGCGATGGCGTATTTCGGCGATGCGGTTTTTGAACTGCTGGTTCGCCGCAGGCTCATAGAGACGGGAATATCCGACGCGGGAAAGCTGAACAGGCTTGCGGCGGAGTACGTCCGCGCGGGAGCGCAGAGCAAGGCGATGGGACGCATTGAGAGCTTCCTGAGCGAGCTTGAGCTCGCAGAGTACAAGCGCGGCAGAAACGCAAGCGGTCTCAAGGTACCGAAAAGCGCAAGAGCGGTTGAATACCGCCGTGCGACAGGGCTCGAGGTGCTGTTTGCTGGGCTGTTTCTGCGCGGCGAGTACGACAGGATAGACGAGCTGTTTGACATCGCGTTCCCACAGGGCGGAGATGCACCCGACGGCGGAGAGCCGAGCGGAGATGAATCAAGTAACTAAATTTAGTTAACATACACAGAGAGGTGCAGAAATGTATTACATCGGAATTGACCTCGGCGGTACGAACATTGCCGTCGGAATCGTAAACGAAAATCACGAGATCATCGCTAAAGGCAGCACGCCTACCCTTGCGAATCGCGAGCCGGGTGCCATTCTTGACGATATGGCAAAGGCATGCGCTGACGTTATCGCAGAGGCGGGACTCACCGTCGACGATATCGAGTATGCGGGCATCGCAACACCGGGAACCGCAGACCATGACGCGGGCGTTGTCGTTTATGCGAACAACCTGCCCTTCCTCAACTATCCGCTCGCGGATGAGCTGAAGAAGAGAATCCCCTTCAAGGCGGTCTACATCGAAAACGACGCGAATGCCGCAGCACTCGGCGAGGCTGTCGCGGGTTCGGCAAAGGGCACGAGCGATTCCATCATGATTACGCTCGGAACGGGCGTAGGCGGCGGAATCATCATCGACGGAAAGGTATACTCCGGCTTTAACTACGCTGCCGCAGAGCTCGGTCACATGATGATCGTAGCAAACGGAAATCCCTGCTCCTGCGGCCTCAACGGCTGCTGGGAAGCATACAGCTCCGCTACCGCACTCATCAAGTCGACCCGCGAGGCGATGGAGCGCAACCCCGACACCGTAATGTGGGAGATGTGTGAGAACAACCTTGCAAACGTCAACGGCAGAACCGCATTCAACGCAATGCGTCAGGGCGATATGGTTGCTGCAGAGGTAATTGATATGTACATCGAGTACCTTGCTGTCGGAATCATCAATATCATCAACATTTTCTGCCCTGAGGTGCTTTCCATCGGCGGCGGTATCTCGAACGAGAAGGATCGTCTGCTCGATATGCTTCTCCCGAGAATCGGAATGAGAATTTATTCGAGCAACAGCCCGCGCCGCACTCTCATCAAGATTGCAGAGCTTGGCAACGAGGCAGGCATCATCGGTGCAGCTGCGCTGCGCGCCTGAGATGCCGCAGTAAAAACCGATATATAGGGGCTGTTAAAAACTTGTTTTTAACAGCCCGCTTCCATTAGATAGGGGATAGGTAAAATTGTTCGGAGCGAGTGGCTTTGCCCCGTCAGGCGTACAAGCGTACGTCGAGGGGCAAAAACGCCTGCAGAAAAAGTGAATTTCACTTTTTCCAAGAAATCCGATAGGATTTCCTCCGATTTTTCACGGCACCTTTGCCATACTAAAACGGTATAATTCCTTATTTACTTTTTCGTTCCGGACTTTTTTAATATCCTCTATTCGCAACGAATCGCGTATCACCCGAATTCCGTTATCGGACTTCGGCTCCGATACATGCCTCATTACAGAATCGAAAGGACCGTTAAATGACAGATAAAGAGCTTGCGGAGATCCGCCGCAGATATAAACCCGATAAGACAAGCATCTCTCGCGTTCGCGGCTGCTATGTCAATGACAAAAACGAGATAGTCGCCGAGTTCGATCAGTCGCTCGGTCTGATGAGCGAGGATGAGGTCGAATTTATTCTCGGGCTGCTCAAAAAGTCCGTTTCGGGCGCAAACGGAAAGAATATTTTCGACGTCGCCTTTACAAATCAGCAGGTGGTCGACGGCGCGGAGCATAACCGTCTCATGCAGCTGCGCGATACCGCCATTGCTTCCGACGATGATGTTCACGCGCTCTACGAGAGCATCATTTCGGCTGTGCATTTCGACGCGGGATATCTTATTCTTCTCGCATACGACAGGTACGACGTTTATTCGTATGCGGGCGACGGCAGCCGCCGTGAGGATTCGGATACCGTGTTTTCCTACATAATATGCTCGGTCTGTCCGATGAAGCTCACGCGCGCCGCGCTCGGCTATAACGCGAACGAGAACGCCTTCCGCACCATCGCGTCGAACGCCGTGATAGCCGCGCCCGAGCTCGGGTTCATGTTCCCGACCTTCGATAATCGCTGCGCGAATATCTACAACGCCGTCTGCTACACGAGGAACATAACCGAGAGCCGCGAGACGTTTACGAATTCGGTTTTCGGCTGCTCCGCACCCATGCCGCCCGCAGAGCAGAAGGCGACCTTTGATTCGGTGCTGCGCGAGGCTGTCGGCGAGGAGTGCAGCTATGAGGTCGTCAGCGGTGTGCGCGACCTTGTGTGCGATATCATCGAGGAGCAGAAGGAGAATAAGGTCGAGGAGCCGCTGATGATAACAAAGGCGGTCATGCACGACCTGCTCGGTAAGTGCAATGTTCCCGAGGAGAAGATAGAGACCTTCGAGCAGCGCTATGTCGAGGAGTTCGGCGAGCACGCCCGCCTCTGCCCCGGAAACGTCATAAGCACTAAGCGACTCGAGGTCAAAACTCCCGAGGTCATCGTCAAGGTCAGCCCCGACCGCAGCGATCTCGTCGAGACGCGCACCATCGACGGGGTAAAATATATCCTCATCCGCGCCGAAACCGGCGTTGAGGTCAACGGGGTGGATGTCGATATAAAGTGATGCGGGTGCGCTGAATCTTCCCCCGCCGAGCTTCGGATATTTGTTCGCATGATGTGCAGGCAAAGCGATAGCCGCTGAGACGGGTATTGCCGCCGAGGTCTGCTGCATGGAGCAGGGCTGCAATCAGACGCACGAAAGCCGCCGAATCGAACCGCGTAACAGTCCGATTCGGCGGCTTTTTTATGATTCCGACCTGAAAAACGGGGGCTTGTTTTTGCACTGTGAGGAAAACGGCTGCACATCAAAAGCTGTAGCATTAAATACAGAAACTCTATGTTTTTCCTATCCGAGACATAAACTATACTGACCACCATTATTTTTGCGTTTTTGGTTCGTACAAGTTTAGCCCCGGCTCGGCGGGAGATAAAAAAGATGCAGAAGCGTCGAAAATCGTCACGTCGCCGTACAAGCGTACGTCATGCGGCGAAATCGGGCGCAGAAAAATCGAAAACATAAAACTTCATGCAGGAAACCGCAAGGATTCCGACACAATTATTTGCAAAGTTGATTATACTGAAAACCGGGTATGCACTTCTGTTTTCGCTTTTTCGTTCCGGACGATTTTAGCCTCCTCTGATGCAGTCGTAGCGGATGGATTTGCCTATATAGGTGTGCGATGGAGCGATTCCCGCAAGCCTCGGTCCGTGCAGCGGTCTTTTAACCACAATTTTCTCCGCCCCCGTATCAAGCGCCGCCTGCATCAGCTCCTCTTCATCGGTACAAGGTGCTTCAAGCCGACCGAGCAGCTGAAATTTTTTCTTGACCGAGCCGCTTTTCCGCCGCTCGGGAAACATCGGGTCGAGCAGGACGGCATACGGCGTATATTCAAGCTTCCTCAAAGCTTGAATGCTGTCCTCGCGGTGCAGATGCATCCGCGACGCGATATCGCGCATTCCGCTGTCTGCGGCGCGCTCGAGCGAATCTGCGAGCAGCGAGGCTATGATGGGGTCGCGCTCGTACAGCTCGACCTCGTATCCCGCCGCAGCGAGCAGAAACGAATCGTCTCCGAGTCCCGCAGTTGCATCTATGACACGCTCGCCGTGCGGCGTGCCCTTTCCGCATACCGCGCGGACGACAAATTCCTCGCGCAGCCGCCGCGGCTGTATCCGCCCCGCAAGCGCGGAAAGATCGCCGCGCAGACCGACCGCGCCGTCGCCGAGCGACAGACCGTCCGCATCAAGCGTCAGCCGCAGCTCGCCCGTCTGCGGCGATTCCGAAAATTCGAGCCCGAGCGAACCGGCAAGCTGTCGCGCCGCATCTTCAAAGCCTACGCCCGCACATACAACGGGTCTATTGTTCGTCTGCATAGCATTGCCCTCCTTTTTGCTCTCTTATTCCGCACGGCGGTTAGTGTGCTGAGCAGTCTCCGCGATGTTGTGCCTGCGATTGGAGCACGGAACGGTCACCATTGCGATGTCGCGCCGCCGCACCGCTGTGCCTGATACGATAGATGCCTCTGCCGCGCCGCCGTTCTGTATGAACTTAATTATAGCATATTTCCGACCGAAAGGAAAGGAAAAGTTTATTCGCTGCGTTGGACGTGCGGGGATGTGTGGGATGTGTAGGGAGTGCGGTGTGCGGAGAGGGTCGGAATAACGGTCGGAGCTGCTGCGTATCGGGAAATGTGCTATGATGCGAATTATGTCGGTTTCCGTGAGCGAAACTTTTACCTGAAAATTGCATTTTGTATTGCTTTTACCTGAATTTTGTGGTAGAATTCTAATAGGGAAACGGCGGAATCGGGTGCTTTGCGTGTCGGGCGAACAGCCGCGCTGCGCTTTCCGCACGAGCGGTGATTCATCACCGCACTGTTCTGTTTTAATTAATATGTTGTAAACTCTGTGTGTTTATCCTTGACAATGCAGCCCCTTTGGTGCATAATAGCGATAGTAATATACCATATTACATGAAGTGGTGTTTGCTATCGGTTGCCTTGACGCATCGGAGCGCCCTTCATATCTGAAAGGACAGAAAATAATGAGTAAGGTATATAATATCCGCGATATTTCCTCGATCCGTGATATGGTCGAGACAAGCTGCGAACTCTTTGCCGACAATCCCGCATTTCTCAGCCGCGACGGCGAGACGGTAAATACCGTAACATACGCCGAGGCGGGCGAGGATATCCGCGCGCTCGCTACCGAGCTGACGGCAAGGGGCTGCCGCGGAAAGAAGGTCGCCGTAATGGGCGCGAACTGCTATCAGTGGGCGCTTACCTACCTTGCGGTATGCAGCGGCGTCGGAATAATCGTTCCCGTCGACCGTGAGTATACCGGCGAGCAGATCAGCTACGTCATGCGTGATTCGGGCGCGGCGATGCTCATTCACGGAGACGGCGTTTCGACGGCGGTCGAATCGGCAGGGCTGTCGGTTCCGACGGTCAAATTTTCCGAGCTCGGCGAGCTCGTCGCATCCGGCAAAGAGCGTGTAGCGGCGGGCGATACGTCGTACGACGATTACAAGCTGAACCCCTTTGATTTCGGCGTGCTGCTCTATACATCCGGCACGATGGGCGCGTCAAAGGGCGTAATGCTCTCGCAGTACAATATCTGCAGCAACGTCATGCAGGCGATGCGCGTTATCCGCGTTTACGAAAACGACCGCGCGCTTTCGGTGCTTCCGCTGCACCATACCTATGAGTGCGTTGCGGGCTTTCTTTCCTTCTTCTTCTCGGGTGCGTCTATCGCATATTGCGGCTCGCTGCGCACGCTGATGAAGGATATGCAGATCTTTCAGCCGACCGTTCTCGTCGTAGTTCCGCTGATGATGAGCTCCTTCTATAAGAAGATTCAGAGCACATACGGCAATATCCGCGGCGGTAAGGCTATCTATCGTGCTCAGACGATGCTCGCACGCGGTGCGACCGACGGCATGCGGCGCAGGCTGTTTTCGCCGATAGCAAAGGTGTTCGGCGGACATCTCCGCGCACTCCTCTGCGGTGCCGCTCCGCTGCCGAAGGAAATTTTCCGCGCGTTCCAGTCATACGGCTTTTCGGTATTTGTCGGCTACGGTCTTACCGAAACATCGCCCGTGTGCATGATGCATACCGACGATTATCAGAGCCCCGATGATGTCGGATTTCCTATCGCGGGCGTTCGCGCCCGTCTTGTCGACACCGACGAGAACGGCATCGGCGAGCTTGAAGTGAAGGGAAATAACGTCATGCTCGGCTACTATAATAACCCCGAGGCGACTGCAGAGGTGCTGCACGGAGGGTGGTTCCGCACGGGTGATCTCGCGCAGCGCAAGGAGAACGGCGCGTACCGTATCACGGGGCGCACAAAGAGCATGATAGTTGCCGAAAACGGAAAGAAGATATTCCCCGAGGAGCTTGAGCTGCATCTGGCGAATATAGAGGGCGTCAGCGACTGCCTTGTTTTCCGCGACGGCGAGGGACACATAACCGCCTCCGTGCTGCCTGACGATGAGCTGCTTGCACGCGAGGATGCCGCACAGTATCTGTGCGCGCAGATAGCAAAGATAAACGAGGGCTTCCCGCGTTATAAGCGCATGGATACGCTTGTGATACGCCGCGACCCGTTTGATAAAACCACAACGCAAAAAATAAAAAGAAACAGCCCCGAAAATCTCGGGACCGAAGGAGGAATACGCATATGAAAAAGAGCCATGTTCTTGTTATCGCGCTCAGTGTGATAGGTACTATCGTGATGCTGCTCAGCACGCTCACCGTGCTCTCGCACCGCCTGCTCGGCAAGGAGTTTTCCATCGACGATAACGACTTTGAAGATTTATTGTGATTCGCCGTCCGTCTCGGGAGGCTAAAAAAGCGCAGACCGAAAAAGCGAAAACAAGGTATTTAATGACGGCTTTAGTATAATCTAACTTGCTTAATGATGTCGGAATCCTTGC
>OIYS01001664.1_pt1 | contig 10600 bp, 7 predicted proteins | sample 1588271 | NCBI WGS metagenome assembly OIYS01 (sample SAMN03283286) | human gut metagenome | biome: human-associated habitat; material: feces | host: Homo sapiens | place: Peru | collected 2012
AATAAATGATTTAAGTAATTTTAATAAAATTAATAAAAATTTAACTAAAGTTTTTGAAATTGATTATAAATCTTATGCTAAAAAAATATATAAAAATCAAAGACTTAGACAGGAGTTTACGGAAGTGGCATCTTCTGTTACAGGAGGTATGCCGAGAAAAACTAAAAAACAGTTCTATAAAGCATTGTTTACCTCAACCAAGCCAGAACAAGCTGCAAATGCAAATAAGGAAATAGGTGCAATGCTAACAAAAAGGGCATTACAGGAGCGATTAGGTAAAAGGGATAGTGCTCTGTTGTTTGAATGTTTGGAACCTCTGAATTTAGCACATGCGAAATTAGATGCACTTGAAGATATGAGAAAGGTTTCAGAAGCAACCAGACCTGCAAGGATTAGGAATATCGTAAATGCTCAAGTAAAAAATATGAAAATTGATGTTCCGCCTATTGCGATAAATATTGATTCGGAGCGTATTGCCAAAGATGTTATTAAAAAAACATTAAACGATTCTGTGACGATAGCTAAAAGAGCAATGGCATATCCTATTAATAAAGTTTTGTCATTAGCTATTCCAAAATCCAGAAAAGCCTTATGCGCAGGATTAATGTCCGAGCCAAGAGAGCTTTTTGCTGGAAAATATTATAAAAGGTTATTAGAACAGAAAGGAATTGTCGGTAAAGCACCTAAAGAGGTTGTTATAACTGATAAAAGTGCCGGTATAACGGTTGACTCCATTTTATCATCTGCTAAAAGATGTGAAGGTGGATTTAATAGTTATAATAATACAATTGAGTTTACCAAAGAAATGAAAAATTTATCTAGAGCTCAACAGGCAGGGTTAATAGAACATGAATTGCTTCATGCCGAACAAAGCTATGCTGTGATTCAAACATATGGAATTGATGCTTATATTTCTGCTCTAAAAACTCGTGCAATGAGATTGTTACCCAAAACTCCAGAGTATAAAAATTGTTCTCCTGATGAATTACGCAAAATCGTTGAAGAAGGAATAAATACTGATTCGATTAAAAAGGCATTTTCCGGAGCTATTAGTGCGCCTAAAATTGATAAAAATTCAGAATTAAGAAAGAAAGCAAAAGAATATTTGGATGCGATGGCTAATTATGTTCCTCTTGAAAGAGATGAAATATTTGTTACTGCCTCAAAAGATTACAAAACAAACTTGTTAGAAGTTGAAGCATATAAAAAACAACGAAATTCTCTAATTGCTACAACGATTTTAGAAAATTTGAATTTAAGTTGTGTTTAATTTTGAAATAATTCAATTAAAATATTGTCTTAATTTCAAAAATATAGTAAACTGTTTCTATGAGTCAGTTTTATTATAAGGCACTAAAAAATCAAAAAGAAATTGTAACCGGCTATGTTGAAGCTGACAATGTTAAGGAGGCAAGGAACAAAGTTCGTGGCTTAGGCTTTTTGCCGACTAATATATATGAAGAATTTGCTGAACCGACGAAGTCTGTAAAGGCAAATCCTTCAAAGAAAAAATATCGTTTGTCGTTGGCTGATAAGATACTGTTTACCTCTGAATTGCAAACACTATTAAGTTCAAGTATTTCTACTTTAGAGGCGTTAGAGTCAATTGCTAAATATTCTCCAAAAGAAAATATTTCGAATATTTCATTAGAACTTGAAAACAATATTAAAACTGGTGAAACTTTTTCAGACGCATTGGACAAGTATTCTGATGTTTTTGGAAAAGTTTATACTGCTCTTGTAAAAGCCGGTCAAATGTCAGGTACCCTTCCGACTGTCCTCGGATATTTACTAAATTTATTGAAAAAACAAGGAAAACTAAAAGATAGATTTATCCAAATGTCAATTTACCCTATGATTTTGGTTGCTGCATTGATTGGAATGTATTTTCTTGCCGGTGGTTTGATATTCCCAAAATTAATTTATGCAATGTCGATAGATAATCCGCCTATAATGGTATCTGTTGTTGTCGATAGTGTTTCATTTTGTTTTAAATATTGGTGGTTTCTGATAATTTTAGGTGCCGCAGGAGTATATGGTACAAGATTGTTTTTTGATGATGTCAAAATTAAAGAAAAATTTTCTAACTTTTTGATGAAAGTACCTGTCTTATCGGATTGTATTCAGTATTTTTCATTGGCTCATTATATGGCTGTTATGCAGATTTCATATGATGCCGGAGTGCCAATGTTAGATGCATTGCAAATGGCTGAAGGAGCTATTGGAAATACAGTTATTCAAAAAAGAGCAAAAAATTCATATGAGCTTGTTAAAAAAGGAAAATCTTTAACAGAGTCGTATCAAATAAGTGGGCTTATGCCTCCAATGTTGATGCCTGTCGTTGCAACCGGCGAAAAGACTGGAAAATTAGGTCAAATGTTTCGTGATGCGGTTATTGGGATTGAACAAAAGTTGGATGTTGCAATTGGTGCATTAGCTAAAGCTTTTGAACCTACAATAATTATTATTCTTGCTATTTTTGTCGGATATATCGTTGTTGCGTTTATGCAGTTGTCTGCTGCAGGAGCTTCTTCAATTCTCAACGCATTCTAACCCTCACTGCTCGCCAATTGGCAAGTTAGCCCCGAGGTTGGAACCACTCTTATTTCTGCAAAAAGAAATAGGCTGCCGGCATGCGACAATCTGCTTTTCTTATGAATTCTACACCATATTTTTCTGCAATATATTTTATATTTGGGGCTGCTGAAATAATAATTATTTCAGTGTGTTTATATTCTGAAAATGCTTGAATTTGTTCTATTAACCATTCCCCAGCATACAATGGCAGATAATCACTCTCCATTTGCATATCTGTTAGAATAATATCAAAAGGTTCATCGCTGTTTGAATATAGTAGCTCATTCGCCGCCGTAGCAGAATCTGCTAGGGTTATTTCAAAATCTTTTCCGCTATTTTTTACAACATCTTCGTGATATTTGCGCCAACTATATGCATCGTCTACAATTAATATTCTTTTCATAACCTTATTTTATCACAACAAAAAAAAATGCCGAATTTTCGGCATTTATATATGTGTTAGATTTATTATTTATCCGTTGGTATATATATAACAAGGTCTTTGCCTTCTCGAATTTTTGTCATGTTGTCTAAATTTATATCATCGTCAAACATATAATTTTGGGTGATTTTTAGAATTTTTTCGTGCCCATGTTTTTTACTACTGCCGGCAGCGTTAATTGTTAACACATTCCCGTTTGCGAGTACTTCAACATTCTTTTCATCATTGTCAAATTGGCGTAAATCGACAATTACCTTATAATTTTTGTCCGTTTTTTCTAATCTTATAAAGCTATCATCACGCCTTATTGGCTGCATTTCTTTAAATGCCTCTTTTGACGCAAGTTTATCCATATAACGAGCTTCCGAACGCATCATTTTATCCATTTTTCGCATTTGCACTGCCGGCTCCAGCATTCTTTTATAGTGCCAATCAGTAACCACATAAAATGCCATAAATGCCCCTAAAAAAGTTAATAAGGCAATACAAATATGCTTCATAACCGGATGCTTACATACAAAACACGGTTCTCCATGTTCTCTATATTCATAATCTCTATTTTCGTTCATAACAAACTCCTTTCTCCTATACTTTGTATTATTATCCCTAATATTTTTTTGTCTATTAACCGGTGAGCTTAAGTATATTGAGCAATAAAAAAGCCCCTTTATGGGGGCTAAAATTTGTTTTAGGAAGGTAGGAATAGGAATTTTTCTCTCTCTTTTTAAACGGAATATACTCTCTCTTTTGTGTTTATTTAATGTTTTTTATCTCTCTGTATATATAAAGTATATACGTATATTGTGATTTCACAACTTCATTATTTTGTTACAAAAGTTAATAAAAAAAGAACTGTTCACATTCGAACAGTTCTTTTTTAGAATTTTTAACTAGTTAAAAATTATTTTCTTTTTGAACCAATTTGGTGGATTTTAATAAAGTTTGTACCGCCAACAAGCAATTCAGGAAGAGAACCGGTAATGATAACGGTATCGCCTTTTTTGATATTCCAATGTCTTAGGATAAATTCATCTAATAAATCCAAACTGTGTTCGTCAATTGCGCCATTGTATGCCATTGGATAAGGGAATACACCTCTATACAATTTTATATCACGGCAAGTACATTTGCTTGGGCAACAAGCAATGATTGGAACTGACAATTTAGCTTCTGAAATGAAGCTTGCAGTGAACCCTGAACCTGTCATCGCAATGACAGCCTTAACGTTCATTTTCTTAGACATGTCAGCGATAGACATCCCGATTGCCATTGCTTGACTATCTTTTTCATCTTCAATCATTTTTCTAGGGAATTTGTTTCTTCTCATGAATGGAGATTCTTCAACAGTGTCAGCAACTTTTTTCATCATTTGAACGGCTTGAACTGGGTAAGCACCGGCAGCAGTTTCACCTGACAACATGATAGCATCTGTACCGTCAAGGATTGCGTTTGCAACGTCAGAAGTTTCAGCACGTGTAGGAATTGGGCTTTCAATCATGCTTTCTAACATTTGAGTTGCAACGATAACAACTTTACGTTTTACGTTAGCTTTTCTGATAATAGTTTTTTGAACAATAGGCACTTTTTCTGTTGAAATTTCTATACCCAAATCGCCTCTGGCAACCATGATACCATCTGAAACGTCAATAATAGCATCGATGTTTTCAACTGCTTGAGGTTTTTCGATTTTAGAAATAATTTTAGCAGTGAAATTGCCATGACTTGCTAACAATTGTCTTAATTCAACAACATCTTTAGCTTCTCTAACGAAAGAAAGACCGAAGTAATCGATATCTTCTTTCGCAGCCCATTCAACGAACTTCTTATCTCTTTCTGTTAATACAGCCAAGCTACCTTGAGAACCAGGGATGTTGATACCTTTTCTTGGTTTTAGTAAGCCGTCTGCCAAAACTTTTGCATAAACAACGTCATTTTCTGTTTTTTGAACGATTAATTGAATTTTACCGTCATCAATCATAATCATTTCGCCTGGAGTAACGTCATTTGCGATACCTTTGTAGTCTACAGGGATAATGTCGCCGTCCATGTCTGTCATGTGTTTAAATTTAAGGATTTGGTCTTTTTTTATTTCGATAGGTTCTTTAATTTGACCAACTCTGATTTTAGGACCTTGTAAGTCTAACAATACAGGGATAAGAGTTCCTTCTTCCTGTTCGATTTCTCTAATATAGTCTAAGTTCTTTTTGTGGAATTCAACGTCACCGTGAGATGAATTCATTCTGAACATGGTAACACCGGACTTAAAAAGTTCACGGATAATTTCCTTTGTGTTACTTGAAGGGCCTAATGTTGCCACTATTTTCGTCATTGTGTAATTGTCCATTTTTTTTCTCCTTACTTCCTATTAAAAATTTTTTAATGGCTTTACAAATCTTCTTTTCTAATATATACTACAAACAGAAAAAGTTTACTAGTTATAGTTAAAAAAGAGGAAGTGGAAAATGAGAAAACTTTTAGTTGGTTTATTTGCAGCTGGGGTTGTAGCACTAAGCACAACTGTTCCTACATTTGCTGCTAACATTTCCGATGTAAGCTCTACATACTGGGCTGCAAAGGAAATCAACAATGTTGTTGACAACAATGTTATGACTCTTACAGACGGAAACTTTAATCCTGATGGAACTGTTTCAAGAGTAGATTTTGTTCAATCTTTGTTAAAATTATTAACAAATGATGACTTGAATGTAAAAATCGGAAACATCTTCACAGATGTAAAATCTTCTGATTCTTACTACTCAGATATTTTGAGATCTCAACAATTAGGTTTGGTTTACGGTTATCCTGACAAAACATTCAAACCTAACAAACTTATGTCAAGAGCTGAAACTCAATCAGTTGTTAGCCATATCACAAAAGATATGAAGGCTGATGAAAGCTTGTTGAACAACTTTACAGATGCTAAGGAAGTTCCGGCATGGGCTACAAAAGCTTACGCTAAAACTTTAGATTATGGTATCTATGTAAACTATCCAAATGCTAACGAATTAAGACCAAATGATGTATTATCAAGAGCAGAAGCTGCTGTTATTCTTTACAGATTGAGAGAAAAAGCTGGCTTAATCAAGTCTGAATATGTTGGTGCTGGTTTGGAAAAAGAACTTGGAACTCAACACTTACAAGTTGTTAAGAATGCTCCAACTGATGAAGTTCTTATCACAAACCAAAGAAGTATTATCAAAGAAGGTAACGCTATGTACGTTGCATTCAGTGATAAATTTAAATCAGAATTAGCTAACGAAGGCGATATGCTTACATTCGTTAACAACGAAGATATCGCTACAAAAGAAGGTACAGTATTGTTCCCAGCAGGAACTAAATTTGTCGGTTCTGTTTTAGATGTTAAAGATCCAAAATGGTTCAACAAAAACGCAAGAGTTTACGCTCAAATTACTAAAGCAGTTCTTCCAAACGGACAAGTAGTTTCTATGAATGCTAAACCATTCTACAAAAACTACGAACTCAAAGAAGGTCCTTGGATGACAGCTGGTAAACTTGCATTGTACACTGTATCAGGTGGTGCAATCGGTACCGGTGCCGGTGTTGGTTTCGCATTCATTCCTGATCCTACAAAAGTTGGTACTGGTATTGCAATCGGTACTCCTGTAGGTGCTGGTGTTGGTTTGGCAACAGGCTTGATTACTAAAGGTTTGAACTACCATGCTAAAGCTGGAGAAGAAATCAAAGTTATTATGCTTAATGACGTAAGCATTGCAAAATAGTTTTTAATTGCTATGACTGTGTGTGGGTGATTTTTGTCACCCACTTTTTTTTGCTAATTTTCGTTACGCATTTGACTTTTGAGAAAATTAAATATAAACTTGGGTTGTATTTATAAAAATTAGGGGTTGTTATGAGTCAAAGACAGACTAATGTATTATCATTGTTGGAAGAAAAAACGAATAAATATTTAGACAGAGTTTCTCTTGGAATTAAGACTACAATGGGATGGAAAGAGTTTACCTATCGTGGGATTGGGCTTTTATCCAGAAAGCTTGCTTCTTACCTTATTGATGAGGTAAAGGTGCAAAAGGGAGATAAAATAGCTATTTTATCTGAGTCAAAACCTGAATATGGTGCATGTGTCTTTGCCTCAATCCTTGCCGGCACAACAACAGTTCCACTTGATATTAAGTTAACTAAGTATGAATTAACATCCATTTTATCAGATTGTGAGCCGACAGTTCTTTTAGTGTCGCAAAAATTTATTGATACAGCAAAAGCTTTACAGGAACATATTCCATCTATAAAAAATATTCTTGTTATGGATGAACCTTCATATAATTTGGGGCTAAAGAGTATTTACGAATTACCTGAAAATTATGATGCTAAATGGAGAAAACGAGGTTCAAAGTCTACTGTATTTATAATATACACATCAGGTACAACAGGGGCACCAAAAGGTGTTGAGATAACTTTTCGGAATATGATATCACAGTTAGACGACTTGAAAGAGGCTCTTGATGCAATTTTGCCACGAGATAGATGTACTATTCTTTCAATTTTACCTATGAACCATCTTTTTGAAATGACGGTAGGATTTTCAACGTTTTTGAATATGGGATTTTCTGTGTATTACACGCAGAGTTTAAAACCTAAGGATATTCTTACAATAATGAGAGAAAAACAGGTTAACTTTATGATTGTAGTTCCTGCGTTTTTGAAGCTTCTCAAAACTACTATTGAAAGTGAGATTCACTCCTTATCTCCTAAAGAGCAGGCAAAATTTAAATTTGCTTACCATTTGGCAAAATTTATACCTAGTTCCAGAGTGAAAAAACTTCTATTCAAGCGAATTCACGATAAATTTGGAGGGCATTTTATCGGTTGCATTTCTGGTGGGGCTCCGTTAGACATAAATGTCGGTAAATTTTTTGAGCGAATAGGGCTTAAGATATATCAAGGGTATGGCTTATCAGAAACAAGTCCTGTTGTGTCCGTAAATTTTGATAATAGACGAGATATTGCATCCGTTGGGAGAGCTTTAAAAAGTTTTGAGGCTAAGATTGATTCACAAACAGGTGAATTGTTGGTTAAAGGCCCTGCGGTTATGAAAGGATATCATAATCAACCGGTACTTACTCAGTCTGTAATCGATAGTGACGGATGGTTGCATACAGGTGATGTTGCTAAAATCAGTAAAAGTGGACATATCTATATTACCGGTAGAATTAAAAATATGATTGTTTTATCTGGTGGTAAGAAAGTATTTCCGGAAGAAGTTGAGGCAACTTTAGAAAAAAGCCCTTATTTTAAAGAAGTTTGTGTGTTTGGACATACAAGAACATTTGGAAGTAAGGACGGTACGGAAGAAATAACAGCGGTAATTGTTCCAAAAGATGATTTAATTCAGCAATATGACGATGAGGCTTTAGATAAAATAATTAAGGATGAAGTTAAAATGTTGTCTTTACAGCTTACTGCATACAAGCGTCCTGTGAATATTATTGTTTCCAAAACTGATTTGCCACGTACTGCAACGCGAAAAGTTAAGCGAAAAGAAGTTAAGCAACTTGTAAATATTTAATAAAAGCCCCCTCTGATTCAAGGAGGAGAACCAGAGGGATAACCAGTAAAAGAGACATCGACAACATTATGCTTTTGCTTAATTAAAAAGTCAAATTTTTATATTAAGTTAGGTGTACAAGCCAACCTCAACCTGTTTTTTATGCTAATATGTATAAAAAAGGAGTTACGCATATGGGACAAACTTTAGCAGAAAAAATAATATCTGAGCATGCCGGTAAAGAAGTAAAAGCCGGGGAATTAGTTATCGCAAATGTTGATGTGACTGCGGTACAGGATGGTACTGGACCATTGACGGTACAGGAGTTTAAAAAACTCGGCATTACAAAACTAAAAAATCCGGAAAGAAGTATTTTATTCATAGACCATGCTTCTCCTAGTCCTCGAAAAGAGTTGTCTAATACGCATACCGTATTAAGAGATTTCTCAAAAGAGTATGGTGCTGTGTTATCAGATGTTGGGGCTGGGGTTTGTCACCAAAGACTAGTTGAAACTTTTGTAAATCCTTGTGAAATTCTTGTAGGGGCAGATTCTCACACATGTACATCTGGTGCTCTCGGTGCGTTTGCAACAGGAATGGGTTCTACGGATATAGCCGTTGCTATGGCGCTAGGAAAAACTTGGTTAAAAGTTCCTTCAACTTTCAAAATTGAAGTTACCGGTAAATTCAGAGAAGGAATTTGTTCTAAAGATTTAATGTTGTATTTGATAGGGTTAATCGGTGCTGATGGTGCAACATATAAAGCATTAGAATTTTGTGGGGATACTATTGAGAATATGTCTATGTCCGAAAGATTTACGCTTGCCAATATGGCGGTTGAGGCCGGTGCAAAGTGTGGTTTGTTTGTTGCAGATGATAAAACAAGAGAATTTCTTAAATCAAGAGGGCGTGAAGATAAGTTCCGTTCAATCAAGCCTGATGAAGATGCCATTTATGAACGAGTCATAAAAATAGATGCATCGACAGTTCCACATACTGTTTCATGTCCGCATACAGTTGACAATACAAAGAATGTGGAAGAATTGAAGGATGTTAAAGTCAATCAAGTGTTTGTTGGCACTTGTACAAATGGACGTATTGAAGATTTACGTGTAGTTGCAAATATTTTGAGAGGTAAAACTATTAATCCTGATGTAAGAATGTTAATATGCCCTGCTTCAAAAGATATTTATCTTCAGGCACTAGATGAAGGGTTGATTACAACTTTTGTAGAGGCTAATGCGACAATACTTCCTCCAGGTTGCGGACCTTGTGTCGGAGTGCATGCCGGAACACTTGCTGATGGTGAAGTTTGTTTGGCTACGCAAAATAGAAACTTCAGAGGTAGAATGGGAAATGTAGAGGGTGCTATTTACTTGGCTTCTCCTTATGTAGCGGGGTATACTGCTTTGCGTGGATATATAAGTGCAGAATAGTTTTGTAATACTGAACTGAAAAATATATACACTTGGGTATGTAATAATGAATGAGCATTTATTGCTAAAAATTCTTTACTATATATGTAAGGAGAAATTATGTCTGGCAATAAGGTTCAGTATAAAAAAATGTCCTTAGAAGAACTTGTTGTGCTTTCACAGCAAAATGATTTTAAGGCTTTGGAAGAACTTATCAGGCGTGAACAACGAAATGTTTACGCAACTTTTTCCTACTTGTGTCAGAAGAAAGAATATGTCCCTGATTTAACTCAGGAGGCACTTTGGCGTGTTGCCAAAAATATCCAAAATCTAAAAAATCCTAAACTTTTTAAAAGCTGGTTAAACCAAATTATAACTAATCTTTTTTATGATGAATTAAGGAAAACACAGCGAAAACCGAATACTATTTCTTTAGATGAGGATACAGAAGATGTCCCATCTATAAAATTTCAATTGCCAGACAAAAAATGTAAACCGCACGAAAAATGCGTTACCTCAGAACTGGAAAAAATAATAAAAACAGCACAAAAAAGTGAAAAAGATTTAACATTTGAAATAGGAAGTAATAGTGATTTAATATTAGAAAATACAATAACAAATAATTTAGTATGGACAATAGAA
>OIYS01001665.1_pt1 | contig 10599 bp, 11 predicted proteins | sample 1588271 | NCBI WGS metagenome assembly OIYS01 (sample SAMN03283286) | human gut metagenome | biome: human-associated habitat; material: feces | host: Homo sapiens | place: Peru | collected 2012
CGGTTTCCATTTCTACATTTTTGTCCGTTATACATTTAAATTATAACCTATCTCTCACAATTCCGCAAGTATGCGCAAACAAAACTTCTAAAAACGCCACTCCGAATAAAAAATATTAATCTTTTACCTTTAATTCACAGCACATTTGACAAGCACCAAAAACTTTCGCGACCTTAAGATTTTTTCTAAAACACCTATAATGAGGTAAATTGAACACTTCTTTCAATGTTCCATCCTTTATATTTCCAATTCTTTGTGACAAACAAGGATAAACATCCCCTGCCGGATTTATCATCATATTTGAATACGGATACTTACACGGCTCATATATTTCACTTATCGGTTTATCCGCCGGTGTTTCAAAGAATTTTTCTATCGTTTCAAGCGGATTTTTTGAATACTCAAATTTTGGTGCAAATCTAATCTTTACATCAGAATGTTTTGCCAAAGCTTCTAACTCTCTGTAAACCTCTTTAAAATGCTCCATATCAAAATATTTCTCAATCGGATAATTCTGATTAAACTCCGGCACAAAACTATCAAAAAGCACTGAATTTTGCTTTAAATTATTATTTCTTAGAAACGAAATTGATAAAAAATTAAACTTCATCTCATCACACATTTTATATAATTTCACAATATCGTCTAAATTATTTTCAAGAACAATCGTCTTGATATCAATCATAGGACGTTTTGAACGAGAATTCATTTTTTCAAAATTAGACATAATTTTATCAAAAATACCGTCTTTTGCACGGTTTTTATCATGATTTTCTCCATATCCGTCAAGCGATACCGAAAGCAACATCATCTTACTTTTTATAAACGCATCAATAATTTCATCGTTAATCAAAACCCCATTTGAAACAACATTTAACTTTCCAAAAGTTTTCTTTGCGGTTTTCATCAAAATATCAATAAAATCTTTACGAACCAAAGGTTCTCCGCCAACAAGCGTTACAAACGAATACCAAGGGATTTGCTCAATAACCTTGAACCACTCTTCTGTAGTCAATTCCTCTTTGTTTCTATCGCACCCGACATAACAATACGGACACTGCAAATTACATCTGTAAGTCAACTCAAAAAAGTACCTCAAAGGAATTTTCGCCATGCCGGAATTATCCCGATACGAAGGCTCCGCATACAAATTTCTACCTATATCAAACAAATCAGATAAATTAACCATATTCGCTCCAAATTCTCTCGTTAGTGTTTATCATACCGCAAAAATCAGTATTTGACGAACTTTCTATTTATCTTCCGATAACAATCCGCGAAAATTTACTGATGCATACTGTCAATCCCCCACCAGAATAACTTGCACAACATCAAACAAGACAAGTTACTAATTGTTTTAAAATTTGATTTTTTATTTAATTACAACGTGAAATAAATATTTTAGAAAACGAGGTAAGTAAAATGCTGAAAACTAATTTACTAACAGATGAAGAGATTAAAGCTTTAGACGAAAGATATTGTTCTTGGGGCGATACTGTCCACTATTCAAAGAACCCAAAAGTTTTTAGAGATTGCGAAGGTTCTTTTATGTATGACAGCAAAGACACACCGTATCTTGATTTACAAATGTGGTATGCAAGCTGTAATTTCGGATACAAAAACAAAAGAATTACAAATGCCGTTATAGACCAAATTCAGACCTTACCTCAAATAACTCCTAAACATTTATATGATTATAAAGTTTTACTTGCACAAAAAATTGCACAAGCAAACGAAAAATGTTTTGGAGAAGTTGGGCGTGTTCACTTTAACGTAGGTGGTGCGCAAGCAACAGAAGATGCACTCAAAGTATCCAGAAATTACACACATTCACAAGGAATATTTGCTTTTATGGGAGGCTACCACGGGAGAACAATGGGAGCAACATCCGTAACATCAAGTTACAGATATAGAGAACGGTACGGACATTTTGGAGATAGAGCACATTTTGTGCCGTTTCCGTACTGTTTTCGCTGCCATTACGGTATGAAATGCGAAAATTGTGATTTCTATTGTGTAAAACAATTCGCCAAAAATTTCGAAAGCGAATACAATTCATTTTATGACTCTAAAACAGGAAATTGCGAATGCAAAACATTTATTGCTGAACCGATTCTCGGAACAGGCGGTTACATAAATCCGCCAAAAGGATATTTTAAAGCTTTAAAAAAGGTGCTTGATGATTTTGGGATAATGTTAATAATTGACGAAATACAAATGGGAATGTTCAGAACGGGTAAGCTTTGGGCAATAGAAAACTACGGAATTACACCGGATGTAATTACTTTTGCAAAATCTATTACAAACGGAATGAACCCACTTTCAGGCTTCTGGGCTAAAGAAAAATTTATCGCCCCAAATGTTTTTCCGGCAGGAAGCGCTCACTCTACTTATGCCTCAAACCCTATAGGCACAAGAGCCGGTTACGAAGTAATGTGTCTAATCGAAGATGAAAACTTTGAGCAAACAATACCGCTTAAAAGCAAACGATTTATGAACGGCTTAAATTATCTCAAAAACAAATATCCGCAATTCATTGGAGATGTTGGCGGAATCGGGCTTGCATTGAGGATAGAATTAACTCAAGCTGATGGAATAACCCCTAATAGAGAATTATGCGATGCAATGCAAGAAGAAGGATTGAAAGGTAATTTAACCTACAATGGCAAAAAATGTGGACTAATTCTCAATAACGGAGGCTTTTATAAGAATATTATCACTCTTGTTCCATCACTCTATATAAGTGACGAAGAAATTGATATGTCGATTGACTTATTAGACCAGTTATTTGCGAGGTTTGCCAAATAGTGACTCTTAACTTTAAATTTAAACACAACCACAACGATAAAGCGGTATTATTGTTCCATGGAATGACAGGAAGTCCGTTTGAGCTGAAAAAGTTCGGGCACTATCTTTATACACAAGGCTACGATGTTTATGCAGAATGCCTTCCCGGGCACGGCGATGACTTTGAAAACATAATGAATGTTACGTACAAAGATTGGGAAAATTTTGCGTATAAAAAATTTGAAGAACTAACCATTCAATATTCTGAAGTATTTGTCGGCGGATTATGCCTCGGAGCACTACTTGCACTATCAGTCGCTGAAAAATTTCCAAATATTGTAAAGGGAATAATCGCTCTATCTTCGACTTTATATTTAGACGGAACCAGAATGCCTTGGTATAGCTTTCTCATGCCGGCAGGTTTTGCAACAATAACCCGATTTTTCTACAAGTATCCGGAAGGTGAACCTTATGGGATAAAAAATAAAAAGACAAGAAACGTCATAAAAAAATTACTAAATAAAAATGATATCGGACTCGATAATTTTCCAATGACTTGCATTTATGAACTGTGCAAATTATCAACTTCCGTACAAAAAAATCTTAAACAAATATTTGCACCAATTCTCATAATCCACTCAAAAGAAGACGACTTAACGAGTCTAAAAAGTGCATACAAAGTTTACAACAAAACATCCTCTTTCCATAAGAATTTAATAATCCTAAAAAACAGTTACCATATGGTTTTATACGACAATGAAAAAGAATATGTTTTTGAACTTTGTTCCAAATTTTTAAAACAAAATACAACAAAAAAAGAAAGTCTGACATGTTAAAAATATTTTTTATAACAATCTCATCATTTTTAATCCTTAATATATTAATAGGAAAATTACTCTTGAGCTTAAAAAGTAAAAGCAAACATCTTTCTTTGTGCGGACTTGTGATGGCTTTAGCATTTACAACATACACAATAACAACGATATTACTAATGCTCACAACTCCAAATTGGTCATTCAAAGCCTTTTGGTTATGCCTTGGATTAACCCCTTACATAATAGGAGAATTCTCAAAGTTCAAAACTCTAGATACAGCAATAGTCTTACAAATAACAACAATATTGCTCGGAGAATTTGTTTGTATTTTTAAGCTTTAGAAAAACTTTATACTAATTAAATTTTGAAACTTGCTAAAAAACAAATCACAATCCGAACTCACTTCTTACTTCATCAAAACTTTTAACTGATTGAATTTCTGAAATTGGCTGATTAATAAATTTGTCCATATAAAGCGTACTATACCAACGACCGAATTTGTATCCGCAAGACTCCAATCGCCCTGCATGGCTATACCCCATTTTTTCATGAAATTGCATGCTATTAAAATCGGAGTACTTATCACTTGGGAAAGTTATCAATGCAATTGTTTTGACAACCCCTTGAGCCCTCAAAACATCTTCTAATAACTGATATAATTTTTTCCCTATTCCAAGTCTTTGATATACCTTTTTTAAATAGACAGACAATTCTGCATTCCACGCGTAAGCAGCACGCGGATGGAATTGCCCAGCATAAGCATACCCAACAACCTCATTTTCAAATTCTGCAACAAGATAAGGATACATCTTTAAAGTAGATTGTATTCTATTTTTAAACTCGTCTAATGAAGGAATTTCATACTCAAAAGTCAATGCCGAATTTTCAACATAATATGCATATATGTTAAGTAAATTTTGCGCATCATCAACATGTGCAACTCTTATATTAATTTTATCCATAACAATCCCCTCCCACTTTAAATATATACTTTAAATTAAATTTGAAAAATTGGTTGAATAAATCATTCCAAACTCACTCGCTTTTTGATAGTATTCATGAACAAATTTTTCTAACTTCCCTGAAGACCGAATATCAGAGTCAATTTTAGATACTTTCCCCATAAGGATGTCCTTTTTTCTGGTTAATTCTTCTGGAACAATCAAGTTTTTACTTTCATATTCATTAATTTTATCAAACAATTTTTTCATTTGGTCAAATAACTCCCCAAGAACTTTTTTCCCAATATATTCGTCCATTCCATTGGCAAATAACTTGTAGTTTTTGTCAGAAAAATTTTGTCCTACTTCTATACTATTAAATTCTCCATTACTATTTATTGCCACTATCTTCTTTAGTTTTAAGTTGTAAAACACTCCAATATCTCCACCATCTGGAGAACTTAAAGGAGCAGTTTTCCCCTTACCAAATACGTCAGGATGAGAGTGATAAACTTCTAAATCTCTAGGGATGTCTTCTTTTATAAATCGTTCCCCCATGCCTGGGATATCGAAAAAAGCTTCATTGCATTCATTATGAGAACCATTACCTTCCCCAATAATAGTTGTTCCTTTTTTAGCAATAACTCTTTCAAATTGGTCTTTTGTCGGTCTATTTAACGAATCTTGCAACCTATTATTAATATATTTCATAGCACTTTTCTCACTTTGAAACTTTATTGAACCATCAGAAAATACTACCCCTAAACTATTTGGGGCAAGTTTTCCTTTAAAAGGTTTTGTTTGCAAAATGTTACTTTTGTTAAAAGCTTTAAAATAATTAGAACATTTATCTGCAAGATTAAATACAACTTTTGCAGTACTCATAAAATTCATTTCCCCGTTTTTATATTAACTCTTTATACTTATATAAAGAATTTTTATAAAAAAAAATTGCTTTCAATCATAAATAGATCAACTTTTTGTTACAATGATTTTTCTGCCATAAAAAGCAGTATATAGGTTGAGAGAACTAAGACTACACAATAAATAAAATCCTTATTTATGTAATAAATTTTTCAAATTAAATGTATACTCCATCAAAATTAACAATACAAACGGAGAGGGTGGGATTTCTCTTGCTCGTTCGCGTTTAACGGCAATTCCGCGTTTTGCTAATGTGTTTTCAACACAACCGCAAAAGCGCTCCAGCCATTGCTCACTCGCGCTGAACCCATAAATGTGGATTCAAATCTACCACCCTCTTAATATAAAAACTACATCACAAAATTAACATTTCAAACGGAGAGGGTGGGATTTGAACCCACGGAAGGTTTTACCCCTCACAGACTTTCGAGATCCGCACCTTAAGCCCCTCGGACACCTCTCCGCAACTACATCTATATTTTACCACAAAAATTGTTATACAAACACATGTTTTTGTGGTACAGTTAATGTTGTGTGTATCTAATATAGGGAGAATTTATTTTGAACAAAGACATTAATTTAGTAGTTGGAGCAGGTTTTTCCGGAGCTGTCATTGCTCGCTTGTTAGCTGATAACGGTGAAAAAGTTGTCGTTATCGATAAGAAAAATCACATAGCAGGAAACAGTTACGACTACCGAGATAAAAACGGCATAATGATTCACAAATACGGCTCTCATATTTTTCACACTTCAAACGAAAAAGTTTGGAACTTCCTAAAACGTTTCACAGCTTTCAACCAATACATGCATAAAGTTATCGCAATAATTGACGGAATCCCAACAACAATACCGTTCAATTTTAACACTCTCTATGATGTTTTTCCATTCACAATGGCTCGAAAAATGGAAGAAAAACTCCTTGCAAAATTTGAATACAACAAAAAAGTTCCAATCTTAGAATTTCAAAAACAAGATGATGAGGATTTAAAATTTCTTGCAAACTATGTTTATGAAAAAGTTTTTTTACACTACACAACAAAACAATGGGGTGTTTCTCCTAAAGATGTTGATGGTGCAGTGACAGCGAGAGTTCCCGTTTATATAAGTAAAGATAATCGCTACTTCCAAGATAAATATCAAGGGGTTCCGCTGAACGGCTATACAAAAGTTGTCGAAAACATTCTAAATCATCCGAATATTAAACTTAAATTAAATACTGAATTCAAAAAAGAAATGCTAGAAAATTATTCAAGAATTTTCTATACAGGTTCTATCGATGAGTTCTTTGAGTATAAATATGGGGAATTACCTTATCGCAGTGTAAACTTTAAAATGGAAACATATGACAGGGAATATTATCAACAAAACGCTTGCGTAAATTATCCTTGTAATTACGATTTTACAAGAATTCATGAATACAAATATTATTTGAACGATAGATCTGATAAAACTGTTATTGCAAAAGAATATTCAGAATTTTTTGAGCGTGGTAAAAACGAAAGATATTACCCTATTCCAAATCCGGAAAATTCTAAGCTTTATAATAAATATGCAGAGGAAGCTAAAAAACTCGACAACATTTATTTCTTAGGGCGTTTGGGAGATTATAAGTATTACGATATGGATAAAGCAATCTTAAGGGCTTTAGATTTGTTTGAGGAGATAAAAAAATGATATTAGTAACAGGTGGAGCCGGATATATCGGCAGTCATTGTGTATTAGCACTATTGAAAAAAAATTATGATGTCGTTGTTTTCGACAGTCTTGATACAGGACATATTGAAACTATCGAAACTCTTTCTAAATTCGGAAATCTGTCTTTCATAAAAGGAAATCTTCAAAATTTAGATGAAATTGAAAAAGTATTTGAAAATCATAAAGTTGATGCTGTAATCCATTTTGCCGCATTTTCTCAAGTTGGGGAAAGTGTTAAAAATCCTCAAAAATACTACTACAATAATGTTTTTGGAACACTAAACCTTTTAAATGCCATGCTTAATCATGACGTAAAAAAAATAGTTTTCTCTTCAACGGCAGCAACATATGGAGAGCCTGAATATGTGCCTATAGATGAAAAACATCCGCAAATACCAATAAATCCTTACGGAAATACTAAATTAATGGTTGAAAAAATAATGGATGATTATGATAAAGCATATGGTTTAAAAAGTGTCCGCTTAAGATATTTTAATGTTGCCGGTGCTGACAAAGATTGCAATATCGGAGAATTTCATGAACCTGAAACTCATTTAATTCCGAATATTTTAAAATCAACTTTTTCCGGTGGTAAAACTTTTGAAATGTATGGGCAAGACTACGATACAAAAGACGGAACTTGTATTAGAGATTATATAAATATTGAGGATTTAGTTTCAGCACACCTTTTAGCATTAAAATATCTAAACGATGGTGGAGAAACGAACTTTTTCAACCTTGGAACAAATGACGGTAATAGCGTAAAAGAAGTTTTTGGTGAATGTGAAAAAGTAACAGAAAAAAATATTCCGGTAAAACAAATGCCGCGTCGCGTCGGTGATCCTGCTAAACTTGTTGCGGATAATACAAAAGCTAAACAAATTTTGAATTGGTTGCCACAAAATAATTTAGAAAACAGCATTCAAACCGCTTACAGATGGGAGCAAAAACTGCAAAAAAAACTTCGCAAATCTTAATAATAAGGCAATTTTTATTTTTCAGTGTTTATATACAATATAAGGTATAAAAAGGAGAATCACAATGGCTATTACTGCAATAAATGCTTACAGACCAAACAAAGTTGCTTTTGGAAACACTAAAAAAGTTGACAAAGATGGGTACGAAAACCCGATAAATAGAGGAACAGAAAAGAAACTTGCAGTGTTAAGCACTGTTGGAGTTAGCTCATTGATTGGCGTTACTGCCGGTGGGATAACTTCTTGCTTTGCTAAAGGATGGAAAATTCCTGTAGGAGCAGGTGCGGCTGTAGGTCTTGCCAGTTTACTGTTAGCACTACCTTCAAAACTTTATAACGTTGGAGTTAATGCTTTTGCAAAAGAAAAAGAAATGGGGGTATTTGCAAGGCAAAAAGAAGCACAAGCAAATATTTATAATGATATCAATAAAGAAATTAAAGATGAAGATGTTTCTTTAGACGATAAAATTCAACATTATACAACTGTAAAAATGGCTGATAACGGTAACGGAATGATGATTAAAGGTGCGTAATGAGTTTAAGTATTACTCCTTATTGTAATATTTCATTCAAATCTCAACCGCAGCAAGCGTCAGTGTTGTTTGGGCAACGTAATGCTGATATAGAAGAAAATAAAAATCCTATTTCAAGAAAAGGTGAAACCATGAACTTGATTAAGGCAACATTTCTTGGTGGTTTAGCTCTTGGCGGTAGGTTGTTATTTGAGATTTTTGACGGTGATTTTGTCTTTGAAACCGCTGAAAAAGGAGCGAAAAAACTTGTCGACAAATCAGGCAGACTTATCGACCAAAACAAAAAACAAATTTCAAAAAACAGAAAAGATTTATTATATTTTGGAGCAACCGCAGGATTAATAGCTGCCGGAATAAGTGGGTTTGCGCTTTTATATACAATGTTGAATGCGCCCAAGATAGCTTACAAAGGGAAAGTAAATGCATTCCAAAAAGGAAAAGAAATGGATGTATATATAAAAGCGAATGAGGCAGAACAAAATATATATACCCAAATGAGTGAAAAAGCAAAAACTGCAGATGATGAAGAACGCGATAAACTAAAAGAGCAGTATATGCAAATGAAACTTGCCAAGAATCAGGTTCCGAATTTTATCCAAGTAAAGAAATAATGCTTTTGCTTGCAAAGAAACTTTATTTTGAGTACAATATCGTTATAGGATTGAGGGAAATGTATGAAGATTGAAGCTAGAAATCTTGTTAAGATATACGGGGACAGAAGTGTCGTAAATGATGTTTCGTTTTATATAAATAAAGGTGAAGTTGTTTGTTTGTTAGGACCAAACGGTGCTGGAAAAACCACAACTTTTTATATGGTCGTAGGACTTGTTAAGCCAAACAAAGGGCAAATATTGCTTGACGGTAATGATATTTCTGCAAAACCAATGAATATAAGAGCAAAACTCGGCATCGGGTATTTGCCTCAAGAAGCATCTATTTTCAGGAAATTGTCAGTTGAAGACAACTTGAAATTGGTTTTGGAAATGAATGATAAGCTCACGGTGAACGAGAAGAAAATGAAGTTGGAAGAGTTGTTGAGTGAATTTGGTATTGCAAGGTTGCGTTCTTATGCCGCCGTATCGTTATCAGGTGGTGAAAGGCGCCGTGTTGAAATTGCTAGAGCACTTGCTGCAAGCCCTGATTTTATGCTGCTTGATGAGCCTTTTGCAGGTATTGACCCTATTGCAATTGGTGAAATTAAAGATAATATAAGAAAAATTTCAGAAGAAAAGGGGCTTGGAGTCCTAATTACAGACCACAATCCGAAAGCAACGTTGTCTATTACAGATAGAGCATATGTTATATTTGACGGAAAAATCAAAATTCAGGGCGCAAGTAAAGATGTTGCCGTTGACCCTGTCGCAAAAGAATTTTATTTAGGGAAGGATTTTGCATTATAATGAAATTACTTCCTAAAATATCTATTTATGACAAATACATTTTTAAACAAGTTCTATTTTCAACGGTAGGGGCTATCCTTTTGTTTACTGTTGTTTGGATTGCGCCGGAAATGTTGTTGAATACAATAAAAAAGACTCTTGCAGGTGATTATACTGTTAAAACGGCAATATTAGTTTTGTTTTATGAGTTACCTAAGATTTTAGGGAAAGCTTTCCCGGTAGGGTTGTTGTTGGGTTCTTTATTTACATTTGACAAATTATCTAAAGATTCTGAGCTTACGATTTTTAGAGCTGTAGGATTATCGTTTAAAAGAATTTTAGCACCGGTATTGTTTTTGAGCTTAATAATCACTTGGATGTGTTTTGTAACCTGTGACAAATTGATTCCTTTATCTGTTGCAAAGTTAAATGCTGTTAATGACAGGCATTCTTCAACTCAATATATCTATACCCAAAAAGAAGAGAATGGGGCTCCAAAACTTGCGGTTGTGGTGTCAGGATACAGAGATAAAATTATGCACAATATTA
>OIYS01001673.1_pt1 | contig 10568 bp, 8 predicted proteins | sample 1588271 | NCBI WGS metagenome assembly OIYS01 (sample SAMN03283286) | human gut metagenome | biome: human-associated habitat; material: feces | host: Homo sapiens | place: Peru | collected 2012
TTGTCTTTACTTAAAGCCATTTTAAAAATCCTCCTTTTTCTAATAATCTGTTAAATCTGAGTAAAGAAGTAAGAGGTACATCTAAACCAAGAAATAACTTCTAGTTAATAATACTATATTTGTCACAATAAATCAAGCAAATATTAACATTTTTCCTTAAAATATGCCTAATTTAAACGTAAAATAGATAATAACACTATAAGTAAGACTATTATGACTGTAATAATTGAAATTATTACTTTTCTTGATTTCTTACTGCTTTTATTTAGTTCTCTATATGTATCATGAACAATTTTAGGATTTTTTTGAGACATAAATTCTTCCCAATCAGTAGATTCATTTATTCTTTTGGCTTCATCTATATCTTTTACTTGTAAGTATACTTCGTGAAAGCATTCTTTTTGACCTACTTCTGTACTAAAGCATTGATATATAAATAAGGCTTTACATTTTTTGCATCTTACTAAATATCTTTTAGCATTTTTATATGCTCCAAAAAATTTAATAAATTCGTTTACATATACGAAATTCTTTTTTACATAATCATATTTCCTGTCTTCTGTTTGACTAAAAGCGCAACATTGCATATTATCACTCTATCCCTATTATATCTATTACATTTTTTTCTTTTCCATACTTAACTTTAATACTGCTTCCACTATTTAAGAATGGTAAAACATTTTCATTAACTTTTATTGATGCTTTATATTTTTGATCATAATTATCTATTATATAGTAATATGTATTTCCATCAATAATACTTGTTGTTATTGACTTTATAGTTATTTCTTTTTCTGTATTTACACTATTATTACTATTAATATCTACATTTGATAAATAATTTCTTGCTGCTTCTGTTACTCCGATTGATGCATCACTTACTACTACTTTTTGATAATCTTCAACATCTACAAATGCATACATTTTAACAAGACCTGCATTATCTTTTAAGCTGATTAAATATGTTGGTCTTTCATTTAGATTAATTAATAATGGGAATGTTGATGTGTAATTCATTTGTTGAACTTGTCCTTTTGCTGAGTCCATTGCTGAATATTCTTCTGCGCCAGGAACGTTATAAAATTTTGTTTCTTTTGTTCTTAAATTTGAAATAATAAATCCTATATTTGATTCATCACTACTAATTGATGTTATTCCAGTATATAAATATACATCATCATCTTGAAGCATATAATTATATCCATCAGTTGTTTGTACTACTCCTTTTTGTCCAAATATAGAATTAAAGAATCCCTTTTTATACATTCCCCAATCATCTACTTGATCAATTATTAATGATGCACTATATACTTGATCAACCCATGTAGGAATAGATCCAGTCTTATAATATTCACTTTTTGCTGTTATTGGATCAAAGATTATAACTCCTTCAACTTCTTCTAATAAACCAACTCCAGAGTATTTAATAGTTGGTACTATCCAATAAGGATTACCATCATTATCAATTTCAAATGATTCTTTTCCAAATATTTTTGTCGGATAAGAGAATCTTAATTTTCTATATAAATTTTCATTAAAATGAGCACTAGGCATATATTTCATACCTTTATCTAATTTAACTAATTCACTTTTTCCATTAACTGAATTAACTTTTATATAGCCTTTAACACCACCACTTCTATTAGTTAACCATTTAATAGCATTTGCATATTCAAGTGGTGTAACTCTTATAATTTCATTATTATAATTGATTTGAGTATAAAGAGATGATACTTCAAATTGACTTACTAATTCACTCATTTGACCCATAACTCTATCACCTAGTTTAGATGAAGAATCTTTGTCTAATAATGGGATTGCATTAAAATCTACTTCTTTTATATCTTCAGTAAAATTATTATCTTCACTAATAGTAATTCTATTTTTATATTTATTACTCATAAATACTGGTGAAAATATAAAATTAACTAAAAATATTCCAATAAAAACTAATATTATTGCAATATATAGAAAACTTTTCTTAATAATATTATTTTTATTTACTCCTTGTCTAAATACTTTCTTAACGTTGTTTTTAAGATCAATAATACCAGTTAATTCAAATAATATAATTATAAATAAAACAAACATATAAAATCCAAAGCTATGTAAATTAAATGCTGGTAGTGTAATATAATATGTTATAAAACCAACTAGAATGGTAATTATTAATCTAATAATTAAATTCTTTTTCATATTTTTCCTCCTATTAATAGAATATCATAAACATAATAAAAAAGAAAGATTACTCTTTCATTCTTTATCAAGATTTATACTATCAAATGCACCTAAATCAAGAACATTATATCCTAATTTTTTTAATGTTTCTGATGCTATAAAACTTCTTTTTCCACTTCTACAATAAACAATTATTGTTTTTGATTTATCTAAGTTTGTATTCTCATCTATTGTATCATATGGAATATTTATAGAACCAACTACATGTGAAGAATCATATTCTTCTTTAGTTCTGACATCTACAATAATGTAATTATTTTCTTTTAGTACTTCTTCTAATATGTTTGATTCTTTTTCTTTATTGTTACAACCTACTAATAATAGAATTGATAATAACAATACAATAATTTTCTTCATATTTTACTCCTACTATTTTTCTAATACTAATTTATTTCCACTTGAGGTTACGTGTTCATTACTAACTGTATAATATTCATCATGTTCAATCATATTAATTAGTTTTTCTGTTTCTTTTATTTTGGAATTTAATTCATCTATTTTTGACTTGTAAGTAGCATTTTCTTTTCTATTTATTAATTCTTCTTTTTCTTTTTCTAAATCTTCTATTCGTCTTTGATATTGTTTAATTTCTTCATGATAATATCTTAATATTTGATTATAATTTACACATTCAATTATTTCCCTTATTAGTAATATAATGCCTGTTATTAACTCATAAGATTCATCTTCTTCTATTTCACCTGTTTTAATATATTTTGGAACAGCAGAAATAATATCTACAAGTGTTAATAATATTATAATTATTAGAGTCTTTATGGTTTCTGATGGTTCAATTTCTATATAATTATCTAAGTCTAATTTAGTTTTTTCTATTTCTGCATATTCTTGTGTATATAAATCATTTTCAGATAATGTAGATTTTGATTCCATATACTTATTTGTGCATCTAAAAAGACTTCTATCTAAACTGAAGTAATCATTAATATTTTCTAAATCAATATCATCTATTTCATACTCTATTACTTCACGTACATACATACTATTGACACCAAATACTTTTGTATTAGGTTTCCATACTGAATAAACTGTCATTTTCGTTGATGATTTAATATTATGTTCCTCAATATAATTTTCTTTTAAATAACCATCTTCTATTATTTGACTATTATAATCTAAATTGTTGCTTATTTCAGATATAACTGAATACTTTTTTTCTGGTCTAAAATTTAAATTTCTTAGGCCACTGCCAGCTGTAAACATTAATGCACCACTAACTAAAATACTAATAAAAGGTTTAAATGATAAAGAAGGTTTTTCTTTCTGACGTTCTTCATAATAACTTTCTTTTTGTTCTAATACTCTTTCACATAATTTTAATTCATCCATTATGCTTTTTACTTCACCATTTGGATTATTTACCCATGATGATAATGATTTTTCTAATGATTTTTTTCTTTTCTTTAATTCTTTTAATTTTAATTCTCTTAATTTTTTTTGTTTTTCTTCATATTCTTTTAATCTAATTCTTTCTTTTTCTAATGCTTCAGTTGAAATAGATGAAAGTATTTCATAAAGCTCTTCTCTATCAATAATATCTTCAGTTAATTTCTTATATAGTCTTGGATTATCTTCTTTATTAATATTCTTTTTTAAATATTCACATATATCAAAAATTTCTTTTTCACTAATAGAATCTAATATTTTTCTAGTTTTGTTAAAAGCTATTTCATATATAACTAGATTAAATAAAATTTCACTAAATAAGTCACTTCTATCTACTTGTGATAATTTTTTTATTTTTGAAGTTAAATCCTTATATTTCAAATATTCTCTTTCTAAACTATTATAATTCTTTATATTTAAATGTAATAAGTCTATTAAATAAGTATATAGAAGTAATTTTGATTCATAAAATTTATTTAATTTTGAAATTATTTCCGAGTCAATTCTTTCTTGAGATTTTGGTAAACCAAAAGTTTCAAGAGCCTTATTTTCTTGACTCTCGAATTCTGATAAGTTATTTCTTTTGATTATATCATTATATTCTCTTTGCAATTCTTCTAATTCTTTTTGATTAGCTAAATGATTTACTTTAATTTTATTTAATATATCTTGTATTTTATTAATAATATATTGTTTTTCTTCTATTGTAGTCATAATAACCTCTTGTGAAGTATTATATTACATTTTAATTATAATTTCTATTTTTTCTTAATCTTTCTATATCAAATAACATTATTGATTGAATTAAAGTAGCTATTGCTGCTCCTAGAAATAAAGATGATAGTGAGTAAGATAAAAGTACTCCTGCTAAAAATGTACCTATTCCTCTTCCTAAACTAGTAACAAAATACCTCATATTTCCAAATAGAAATTGAGCATTATCATTTACTCTTTTTAGATACGTTCCAGTTACTTTATCATCTAACATTCTACATGATATATAACCAAATGCGATTGAAAAAATATATATAGTCATATTATTTGAAAATGCAGCTATAAAATATGTTATTGTTCTTGTTCCAAACTTTATAATATTACTTGCATTTACTGATAAATTTTTTCCATATTTACTAAATAATGAACATACTATTACTGCAAGTACATTTGATACTATTATAAATATAGAAGCAGCAGATATTTCTAGATTTAAATAATCAGTTAAAATTAACATTATTATTCCAAATACTATACCATAAGACATATTTACTATTAATTGCTCACCTAAAAAATATGTTGTTATTTTTGAATTAAATATTGTTTTAATCGCATGTTTTAAAGACTCAGCTTTTTGTTTTTTGATTAATGATCTTGTTTTTAGAAATATTAAAACCATTCCACTAATAATATTACTTATTATTGCTAAAAATAAACAAGTATTATAATCAAATACGCAGTTTCCTAAAGTTGTTCCTATTAATAAACCACATATGATTATTCCTGCATCTTGAGATATGTAATCTATTAGAGCTTTTTTTCTATATGTTTCATCACTTTTATTTACTAGTGCTAATAGCGGATAATAAGCAATTGAAAAAATTACTTCACACATAATACTTAAAAGCATACATATTTTTATCATAAAATCATCTTTTACAATTAATAATAAAATCATACTGATTGATCTTATAACATTAGATAATTGAATTGTACTTTTAATGTTTACTTTAGTTGAAAAGATACTAATTATAAATGAAATAACTGCACTGCATATTAAAGCTACACTAAGAATTCTACTAATTTCTCCTACGCCATAGCCAATACCTTGTAACCATAATTGTCTATAATTAGTCCATAATCCAATTGAAAAAGACATGAAAGCTAAAACTATCATTAAATTATCTTCATTATTAATACTTAAAAAAATCTTAACTTTTTTATTCATATTTTCCTCTATGATAATTATAAATTAAAAGTTTTATCTTTTCAACTATCAAACTATTAAGTATTATTTCCTATTTTTTATTTATTATTTACAACTTCTATACTTTCTTGATTTAAATTATAATTATAAACATCTAAATTGAACTTATATATTCCATAGTAAATTATTGATAATAATAAAATATTTAAAATAAAATTTAGTTTTCTAGTGTTTTTTGATGAAAAATATAGTGACATTGAAAACAATATAAATCCAATTAAAATTAATGGAATATTATATAAATAAAAAATTCCAATATTAGTACTTATAACACTTAAAATAAAAATAATTAAACTAAAAATATTTGCTTTTTTTATTTTTATATAAATCATTCTCATAAATTTGTAAATTGATGCTTTAATAGATATTAAAAATAAAAGTATTCCTAGTGATAAAAGTATGTATCTTATATGATTACTTGTTATGAAAGAAACTAATATATATATTATTGAAAATAATGATAGTATGTTATTAAATTTATTGTTTTTAGTACTATAATCAATAATATTTTTGATGTTTTTTGATTCGTTTTCTGTTGGTTTTTGACTTTTTTTGCCTTCAATAAGTTCAACTAATGTTATATCTAAAACATTACAAATTGTTTCAAATAAAGATATATCTGGTAGACATATACCATTTTCCCATTTAGAAACTGCCCTATTTGTGACACCTAATTTTTCTGCAAATTCTGCTTGAGTTAATTTTTTAAACTTTCTTTGCTCTTTAATAAAATTTCCTATTTTTTCTTGATTCATAATATCCTCCGATATAAGATTACAATATTTTTATTATTTTTGATACGAACTATAAGTTGATTTTTTAATTATTATAACATAAAAACAATTTTTTATATTGACAACTAAAATAAAATTTGATAATATTCATGTCATGCTGTTAATTTATTAAATGATGTGACACTTATATTTAGGGAGGAATTATGAATTTAAGTGAAGAAGAATATCTGAAAGAGAAAAGACATCTTGAATTAACTACAGAACTTTTACGAAAAAACATATCAGATTTAGCTCAAGATTTATATGACAACGAAGAAAAACAACAAGAATTTAAAAAGTATTTGTGGGATACTAAAAGTGAATTAGATCCAACAGAAATGAAAACTATCATGTCTAATAATGATCAAGAAATTGATAACTTGGAGATGAAAGCAAAATATTACAGAAAACTATATAAAATTCAAAACTCACCATATTTTGCTAAAATTGATTTTGAGGATGATGAGTCAAGAAAAGATATTTATATAGGACTTACCTATTTAACTAAAAATGATGATAATATTATTTATGATTGGAGAAGTCCAATTGCATCTTTATTTTATCAAAATAGTCTTGGTAAAACTTCTTATTTAGCACCTGATGGAAATGTCTTTGGTAATTTAACTTTAAAAAGACAATACAATATTAAGGATCGTAAATTACTACAAATCTTAGATAATTCTTTAAATATAACTGATGAATTATTACAACAAGTTCTTGCTAATAATTCAAGTGATAAAATGAAAAATATTGTTAATACTATCCAACAAGAACAAAACAAAGTAATAAGAGACATAGAACATGATAACCTAATAGTTCAAGGTATAGCAGGATCAGGTAAAACCTCAGTAGCCTTACACCGTATAGCATTTCTTCTATATAAAATAAACTATCTATCCTCAGATAATGTATTAATATTTTCTCCAAACCAAATATTCTCTGAATACATATCAAACGTATTACCAGAACTAGGAGAAAAAAACACAATGCAAACTACTATGAATGACTTTCTAAAAACATACTTAAAAGAGTTCAAAAATGTAGAAAGCTTCACTAACTTTATTCAAAGATATTATCAATATAAAAATGAAGATAATAACATAATAGAATATAAACAATCAGATGAAATAATAAAAGATATAGAAGATTATGTAAATAGTATAAATATTAATACAATATTCCAAAATGATATAATAACAAGAGACTTTGATTATACTAAACAACAATTAAATTCTTTATTAAAAAGATATAATCACTTCCCATTATTCAAAAGAATAGATTTTATAGCAGAAAAAATATGTGATAAATTTTTTGAAGGAAAACTAACTAAAAAGAAAACAATACTAAAGTTATTATATGATAATTTAAATATAAATAAAAACTATATAGAAATATATCAAAACTTCTTTACTAGTATTTTTTCTAAATATAAAGTACAAACTATCTTAAATAAAAAAGAAATATTATATGAAGACGCTACTATATTTGTATATCTAAAAAGTTTATTAGAAGGCTTTGATTACAATACTAGTATAAGACAAATAGTAATAGATGAAGCCCAAGACTATACAAAAATGCAATATATATTACTAAATAAATTATTTAGAAATGCTAAATACACTATTCTAGGAGATATAAATCAAACAATAAATCCATTCTATAAATATAAATCTCTAGATATATTAAAAGAAGTATTTCCTAATTCATATTATATAGAATTAAATAAAACCTATAGATCATCAAAAGAAATAATAGAATATACAAATACTATATTAAATCTAAATCATGTAAGCGCTATAAGAAGAGAAAGTAGTTTTAAAGTATTAGAAAAACATGAAACTAATAAACTAAAAGAACAGTTATTAGAAGATTTAAAAGATTTATCTACCACCTCAAAATCCATTGCTATTATCTGTAAAACAGAAGAAGAAGTAAACAAAATATATGAATTATTAAAAAATGATACTCAAATAATTAAAATAGACGCATCTACTACCAAATATGACAGAAAACTAGTAGTAATACCATCATATATTTCAAAAGGATTAGAATTTGATTCAGTAATAGTTTATAATAACATAGATAATAAATACTCTGAAAAAGAAAGAAACTTATTTTATGTATCATGTACCAGAAGCCAACATAGATTAATTGTTTATAATAGAAAATAATATTTATAATTAATTGGCAAAGATTAGAAAGGAAGTGAGTAGTAATGTCATTAATTAATGTATCTAATATAACAAAAACATTTAAATCATCTCTTAGAAATAGTGGCTTATCTGAAGCAATAAAATCATTCTTTAAAAGAAAATATCAGTATATTGATGCCGTAAAAGATATTTCTTTTGAAATTGAAGAAGGAGAAATAGTAGGTTATATTGGTCCTAATGGAGCTGGTAAAAGTACGACGATAAAAATGCTTAGCGGTATATTAGTTCCAACTAGTGGTAGTATTACAGTTGATGGACTTAACCCAACCAAAAATAGACGTGAATATGTATCTAGAATAGGTGTAGTATTCGGGCAAAAAAGTCAACTAACCTGGGATATACCAGCAGAAGATACATTCGATTTATTAAGAGATATTTACAAAATAGATAATAAAGAATATCAAAAAACAAAAGATTATTTAGTCAAACTTCTTAATATTGAAGAAATTATAAAAAAACCAGTCAGAACCTTAAGTTTAGGAGAAAGAATGAGATGTGAAATAGCAGCATCACTACTTCACAAACCAGAAATATTATTTCTAGATGAGCCAACAATTGGACTAGATGCAATAAGCAAAAAAATAGTAAGAGATTTTATAAAGAAAATAAATAAAGAAAATCATGTTACTATAATATTAACTACTCATGATATGCAAGATATTGCTTCGCTTGCTAAAAGAATCATCTTAATAGGTAAAGGACAAATACTATATGATGGAAGTTTAAAAAAATTAAATAGTATTTATGGAAATTACAAAAAAGTAAAAATATATACTAATGAATTAATTAATATTAAATTAAAAGGTATAATAAGTAGAGAAAAACAAACAGATGGTTATAAATTTGTAGTAGATTCGAATATAATAACGGTATCAGAATTTATAAATAATATAACTAAAAAATATAAAATAGAAGATATTGATATTGATAACCCTAGTATTGATGATGTAATAATTAGATTATATGAGGATTATAAATTATGAGAATGTACATTAGTTATTTTAAGTTAAGATTCATAACTAATTTACAATATCGAGCAGATGCTCTAGCAGGTATAGCAACTCAAATATTTTTTGGATTAATATTTACAATGATTTATATAGCATTTTATGAAAGTGGAGGAAATAATATACCATTAAAACTTCAAGAAACAATAACTTATGTTTGGTTACAACAAGCATTCTTTGCATTAATATTTCCTTATGAAAAAGATCAAGAATTATTAAATATTATATCAAATGGTAATTTAGCCTATGAACTAATTAGACCGCAAAATTTCTATTTTAAATGGTATATAAAAATGATATCTAAAAAGATGGTAGCAACATTACTTAGATTTATGCCTGTGTTAATTCTAGCATTCTTATTACCTGAACCATTTAAGATGACATTACCTTATAGTATACCTAATTTTATAATATTTGTTATATCATTATTTTTAGGATTATTATTAGTATCATCCTTAAATTTAATTGTACATATCTTAACAATGTTTACTTTAGATGGAAAAGGCTCAATAACAATGTATGGAGTAATCGCAGAAACATTTATGGGTTCAATTGTACCATTACCATTCTTGCCAATATGGATGCAAAAAATAGGTAACTTTTTACCATTTAAATATATTGGAGACTTTCCATTTAGAATATACTCTAATAGTATTACATTATCTTATGGATATAAATTATTGATAGGATCATTTATCTGGATAATAATAATTAATTTAATTGGATTATTTATATCTAAAATAGCATTAAGAAAAGCGGTGATTCAAGGTGGTTAAATTATATATGAAACACATGTCATTAATGTTAAAAAAAGAATTAGAATATAAAATATCTTTTATCTTAAGTTTTATTAGTCAAATAGGAATATTCTTTAGTTATTATTTTATGACAATAGCATTATTTCAAAAATTTGATAATATCAAAGGATTTAATGTATATGAAGTATTACTTT
>OIYS01001675.1_pt1 | contig 10564 bp, 12 predicted proteins | sample 1588271 | NCBI WGS metagenome assembly OIYS01 (sample SAMN03283286) | human gut metagenome | biome: human-associated habitat; material: feces | host: Homo sapiens | place: Peru | collected 2012
AAATTTAATAATGTATTTTTGTATTTGCGGGCGATTAAAATCGCCCCTACATTTTAATTTTTTCTATTTTTTCAAATTGTCTTTTGCTACTGTTATTAATAGCTTTATTCTGTTTGTTTGGTTTGTTTCACTTGCACCTGGATCGTAGTCTATTGGTATAATATTTGCTTCTGGGTACTTGTTTCTAATTGTTTTTATTACTCCCTTTCCTACTATGTGGTTTGGAAGGCACGCAAATGGCTGTACACACATAATGTTTTGTATCCCTTGACTCATAAATTCCACTATTTCGGCTGTAAGTAGCCATCCTTCTCCTGTTTGGTTTCCTGTTGATAGTATCTCTTCTACTTCTTTTGCAAGTTCGTTTATATCACACGGTTCCATATAGCCCTTACTAGAACTTGCTAAAGCATTTCTATAATGTTTTTCTATTTTGTTTAATAATTTTAAGCCCAATTCAAATACTTCTGCTTTTATTTTTGATGTTTTTAGTAATTTTTGTTTTATTGGTGTATTTTTTATTACATATTTTACAAATCCCATTAATTCTGGAATATATACTTCTGTTCCTTCTTTTTCTAGTATTTCTTCTGCAAAATTATTTCCATATGGATGATATTTTATTAATATTTCTCCAACAATTCCTACCTTTGGTTTTAAAATAGACATATCTACTGGAATTTTCTCAAAATCGTTTACTATTTCATATAGGCTATTATTAAACTCTTTCAAAGTTGATTTTTCTACTAACTTTTTGCACTTTTCTAGCCATTCATAATATAATTTATTTGTTTCGCCTTTGTTTACTTCATATGCTCTATTTTTATGTAACACTTTTTGCAATAAGTCACCATATATGGTTGCTTTTAATAGTTTTTGTAGTAAACTAAAATCTACTTTGAAACCTGGGTTTTTCTCTAGTCCTGCAAAATTGAAAGATATTACTGGAACATTCTCAAATCCTGCATCTTTAAGTGCTTTTCTTATGAATCCTATATAATTTGTAGCTCTACATCCTCCTCCTGTTTGTGAAATCATAAGTGCTGTTTTATTTACATCATATTTTCCAGATTGAAGTGCTTCTATCATTTGCCCTGTTGTTAATATTGATGGATAGCAAGCATCATTATTTACATATTTTAATCCTGTTTCTACAGTTTTACTTGTACATTCCTTTAAAACTTCTACTTTATATCCTGATGAATTTAGTGCCGCTTCAAATAATTCAAAGTGTATTGGTGCCATTTGTGGAATTAATATTGTATACTTTTCTCTCATTTCTTTAGTAAATTGTTTTTTATTTATTTCATATTCTCCGTTATCTTCTTGAGAGTTATTCTCGCATTTATTTTCCATACTAGCAAGTAATGATCTTATTCTTATTTTTATTGCTCCTAAGTTATTTACTTCATCTATTTTTATTAGTGTATATAGTTTATTATAGCTAGATAAAATTTCTTCTGTCTGGTCTGTTGTTACTGCATCTACCCCACAGCCAAATGAATTTAGTTGTACTAATTCTAAGTTTTTTTGTTTTCCTACAAAATCTGCTGCTCTATATAATCTTGAGTGAAACATCCATTGGTCTACTACTCTAATTGGTCTTTTTATTTCTCCGAAGGTTAGAAATGCTATCTTCCGTAAGAACTGCTAGTCCAAGGCTTGTAATCATTTTATCTATTCCGTGGTTTACCTCTTTATCTAAATGATATGGTCTTCCTGCTAGTACAATTCCTTTTAGATTATGCTCATTTATATATTCTAGTGTTTCTTTTCCCTTTTGAGCTATATCCTCTTTGAAGTTGCTGTACTCTTTTTGTGCTGCATCTATTGCATCATTTAATTCTTTTTTAGTGAATTTATATTTTTTAAATTGTTCTAATTCTAGAATTCTTTTTACTAAGCCTGGTTTTTCAAATGGTAAAAATGGATTTATGAATTCTACATCTTTTAACTCTTCAACATTATTTTTAAGTGTTTCTGAATATGATATTACAATTGGACAGTTATAGCTATTATCTGCTGTTTTGTCTTCTTTTCTTGAATACATTATACAAGGATAAAAGATTGTTGTTATTCCTTTTTCTAGTAAATTAATTATATGTCCGTGAGATAATTTTGCAGGATAGCAAACTGATTCTGATGGTATGCTTTCCATTCCTTTTTCATATGTTTTCCTACTTGTTTTATCAGATAATATTACTCTAAATCCTAATTTTGTAAACATTGTAAACCAAAATGGATAGTCTTCATACATATTCAAAACTCTTGGTATTCCTATTGTTCCTCTTGTAGCTTCATTTTCTTCTAATGGTTTATAGTTAAATAATCTATTATATTTGTATTCATATAAATTTGGTATATCTTTTTTACCATTATCTATTCCTGCGCCTTTTTCGCATCTGTTTCCAGAAATAAACTTTTTACCATTAGAAAATTGGTTTAATGTAAGTAAACATTTATTTTCGCAACCTTTACATCTAGTATGAATTACTGTTCTTTTTAAGTTATCTATTTCATCTGTTCCTAATATTCCAGATTTTGCTGTATTTTCTAACTTGTGGTATTTTTCTTTTGCAATTAATGCTGCACCATATGCACCCATTAATCCTGCAATATCTGGTCTTATTACATTTTTTCCTACTATTAATTCAAAAGCTCTAAGTACTGCATCATTATAAAATGTACCACCTTGCACTACTATATTGTTTCCAAGTTCTTGCACATTTCTTATTTTCATTACTTTTTGAATTGCATTTTTTACAACTGAATATGAAAGTCCTGCCGATATATCCCCTACTGAATAACCCTCTTTTTGAGCTTGCTTTATTTTTGAATTCATAAATACAGTACATCTAGATCCTAAATCTACTGGTTTTCTAGCCTCTAAAGCCTCTTTTACAAATTCTTCTAAACTCAAATTTAAACTTTTTGCAAAAGTTTCTATAAAAGAGCCACAGCCCGAAGAGCACGCTTCATTAAGCATAATATTATTTACAGCATTATTTTTTATTTTTATGTATTTCATATCTTGTCCACCTATATCTACTATGCTTGTTACCTCTGGCATAAAGTTCTTTGCAGCTGTATAATGTGCTATTGTTTCAATTTCACCTATATCTACATTTAATGCAGTTTGGATTAATTTTTCGCCATATCCGTGTTACTCCACTGTATGTAATATTTACTTCTGAAGGAAGTTTTTCATATATTCTTTTTACCATATTTATAACACTTTCTAGTGGTTTGCCTTCATTGTTTTTGTAGGCAGAATATAGTATTTCTCCATCTTCATTTATTAGCACAAGTTTACTGGTTGTTGAGCCTGCATCTATTCCCATAAAGCAATTACCCTTGTGCTCTTTTAAATCTTTTCTTTTTACTTTGTCTTGTCCGTGCCTTTTTCTAAACTCTTTATATTCTTCTTCAATTGTAAATAGTGGTCTTAACGAATCTTTTCCTTCATCTTTGTAGCTTTTTAGCAAGTCTACTTTTGCTCTTAATTTTTGTATACTCATTGGCTTATAGTTTGCCGATTCTATTGCTGCTCCTTTTGCAACTAGTAAATGAGCATCTTCTGGATAAATAACATTTTCGTCTTTTAACTCCAATGTTTCTATAAACCTTTTTCTTAGTTCTGGTAAGTAACTAAGTGGTCCTCCTAAAAATGCTACATTTCCTCTAATTGGTCTTCCACAAGCAAGTCCACTTATAGTTTGGTTTACAACCGCTTGGAAAATTGAAACAGCAATGTCTTCTTTAGTTGCTCCTTCATTTAAAAGTGGTTGTATATCTGTTTTTGCAAAAACTCCACATCTTGATGCTATTGGATATATTGTTTTATAATTTTTCGCAAGTTCATTTAGTCCTATTGTATCTGTATTTAGTAGCGTAGCCATTTGGTCTAAAAATGCTCCTGTTCCGCCTGCACAAGTTCCATTCATTCTTTGCTCAATTGATTTTCCAAAATATATTATTTTTGCATCTTCTCCTCCTAGTTCAATAGCTACATCTGTTTTAGGAATATATTTTTCAATTGATCTTTTACAAGCCACAACCTCTTGAATGAATTTTATATCTAAATATTCAGAAATTGCAAGTGCTCCGTGAACCTGTTAATGCAATTGTAATTTCATCGTCTTTATATTTTTCTAATAATTCCTCCATACATTTTAATATAGTTTTTTTAGTATCTGAAAAGTGTCTTTGGTAACTTGTATCTATTGTATTTAAATTTTCATCCATCACAACTACTTTTACTGTAGTTGAACCAATGTCTAAACCTATGTGTTTCATTTATCTTACTCCTTAATTAAAACTGAAATTTATAGTAATATGCTTGTATGTTGCTATATATATCATACATATATATTATTTCTCCGGTTATTAGCTTCTAATTTTAAGTTTGGAAAAGTTCTTAGCATCTTTCTATCTGAAAAAACTTTATTGCCTAAATTTAAAAGTTTTTCTTGGCTAAGCAATTTATCATATTCTTCTATATATTTTTCTTTGTTTTGAACATCTAAATTATATGTATATACCGTTCTTGCAAAAAATAGTTTTAAAGAAACTGCTGTTAATATTCCATCTATTGCAAGAGCTACTACTATTATTATAAGTACAGTTCTTAAAATTTTTGTTGAAAACTTTTCTTGCAATTTGTCTAATAGCTTATCTATTATTGGATTAAAATGGCTCATTAAATATATTGCAAGTAATCCCCAAAACAAAGAAAACGTAAAACATACTCTGCCATTTATGTTAAGAAAATTTGTTGAATAATCCCACCATTTTACTTTAAATATAATTTCTCCTACAAGGCTTATTACATATTCTATAATTGAACCTATAACAAATCCTCCAAAAAATAAAGTATACTTATTTTTTGTAAAATACTGCAAGCCTAATATCATAGCAACTGCTCCTACTCCATATATAGGGCAAAATGGACCATATAAAAAGCCCTTTCTGCTTTCTAAAGTGCCCTTTGTAAGTAGTCCAAATGCAGTTTCTATTAAATATCCCATTATGCTGTATATTACAAAATATGCAAGTATTCTCCATATGTTTATTTTCCTTGTTTTCTTTTCCATAATAACTCCTTTATTCTCTATTTTTTATTTTACAAATAAATTGTGAATTTCGTATGAACTTTTAGAATAATTATACGGGTTTTGTCATAATTTGTCGAGTAAAAACGCAAAAAAATACAGATGCAATTAAATTTTACATCTGTTTTTTATTTTAGTTTTCTGCGTAAACGCTTACTTGTTTTTTGTCTTTACCTTTTCTTTCAAATTTTACTTTTCCGTCTACTACTGCATATAAAGTATCATCGCTACCTTTTCTTACATTAGTACCTGGATGTACTTTTGTTCCTCTTTGTCTTACTAATATATTTCCTGCAAGAACAAATTGTCCGTCTGCTCTTTTCACACCTAAACGTTTAGACTCACTATCTCTACCGTTTTTAACACTACCTTGACCTTTTTTATGTGCCATTTATATTCACTCCCTTCACATTGCTTTTGATTATGATCTCTTTTATTATTCTTCTACTTTTTCAGCTTTTTTTGTTGCAGTTTTTTTCTCTGCTGTTGCTGTTGTTTTTGCTGTTTCTTTTTTCTCTGCAGCTGTTTTAATAGCAGTAATTTCAACCTTTGTATATGGTTGTCTATGTCCTTGTTTCTTTCTTTCATTCTTTTTAGCTTTCATTTTGAAAACAATTATTTTTTTACCTTTTCCGTGTGATACTACTTTACCTTCTACTTTCACACCTTTTACATAAGGATTTCCAACTTTTACTCCTTTTTCATCAGATACTAATATTACTTTATCAAAAGTAACTTTTTTTCCTTCTTCAGCATCTAATTTTTCAAAGAAAATTGTATCTCCTTCTAATACTTTGTATTGCTTTCCACAAGCTTCGATTATTGCATACATTATCGAAAAGCACCTCATCTTTCTTTCTAATACTCGCTAAGTTTGAATTTTAGGTAGTTATAAAACTTTTCAACCTAACTTAAGCGGCTTACAGATGAATATTTTACCATAAAACATAATGTTTGTCAAATGTTTAAATAAAAATAGGCACAAAAATTTAATTTTGTGCCCATCTTACCATTTTTACATCTTTATATTTGTCGAGAACTTCCATATATTTTTGGTATTCTTCTTCCCATAAAATTTCTGGTACTTTATCAAAAGCATCAAAAACTTTTTCCGCTTCTTGAAGAAAAATAATTTGCTCTTGACTATTCAATTTCTCATATTTTCTTGAAAACTTATATAATTTATCTAGCATTTGGTTTGCTTCTATAAATGACCAAAAATCTTTAACTTTCATTCCTGCTGCTCTTATTTGTGCAATTGAGAATGCAACTAGCAAAAATATTACAAATAATAACATATATATTATAATAAAAAAAATCATTTGTTTTCTCCTTATTTTCCTGCGTATATTCCATATTATAACATATTATGTTTTTTTTGCCAATAGTAGCCCAAGTTTTTTTCTATCATTTTACAATTATTGGGAATAAAATAAAAAGTACCACCTAGCTTTGCAAAGCTTAATGCGGTACTTTTTTTATTTTATCTTATCAATCTTATGCTGTTTTTAATTCTAGTCTTAATTTATCAGCAATCATTGCTATAAATTCTGAATTTGTAGGTTTTCCTTTTGCTGCTGAAATTGTATAACCAAATATTGATTCTACTGTTTGTTGTTCTCCTCTTGCCCACGCTACTTCTATTGCGTGGCGTATTGCTCTTTCTACTCTACTTGGTGTTGTTTTGTATTTTCTTGCTATTTCTGGATATAGTTGTTTTGTAATTTGATTTATTACATCTATATCTTTTGTTACCATTATTATAGCTTCTCTCAAATATTGGTAACCTTTAATATGTGCTGGCACACCTAATTCGTGTATTATATTTGTTACTAATGCTTCTAACATTTCTTTATCTTTTTTATTATTTTCTGAAATGTCTATATATGGTATTTTATTTTCTCTATTACTATAACAATTTTGTGCAGTTGTTGGTTTATAATTTTTTATTTCTTTTATTCTTTTTATTAGAACTTCTATGTCGAATGGTTTTACTACATAGTATTCTGCTCCTAGTGATATTGCTGTTTGTGTTATCTTAGCTTGTCCTACTGCGGATAGCATTATACACATAGGTCTTTTAGTAAGATTAGCTGAATTTATGTATTCTAATACTCCTATTCCATCTAAATATGGCATTATTACATCTAGTAGTAATACATCTGGCTCAGTATTTGTTACCATATCACAAGCCTCTTTACCATTTTTAGCTATTCCTATTACTTCCATATCCTCCTCTTTTTCTAAATATTTTACCAAAGTCATCGCAAAATCTGCATTGTCGTCTGCAATCAAAATTGTTGTTTTTTCTTTCACTTCAATACCTCCCAAATTTTTAAATTGTAAATTTTTTACATTTTGAATTATAATCTTATTTGAAATTAAAAGCAATACTTTTCTGGAAAAATTTTCTAATTTTGTCTGTAAGTATTTATATATCAACATATTTTTTTGTCGTATTTTCTTTTTTTATGGTTTTACATCCTAATTCTTCGCTTCTAAATTGTATTATATCCCATTTTTCTTTTGGAATTTCTAGCATTAATTCTACATTTTCTTTATAGCAAATATCTGTTATTTTTACATTTTCCCTTGCTAATATGTATTTTAATTGTTCTATTTTAGAATAGCTTACTTTTAGTTTAGCCTCATATCCAATGGTTTTATTTACATATTCTGTTTGCGAAAGTGCCTTTGTTGTTACATCTGAATATGCTCTTACAAGTCCACCTGTTCCAAGTAATATTCCACCAAAGTACCTAGTTACAATAACTAAAACATTAGATAAATTTTGTTTTGATAAAATATCCAAAATTGGTGCTCCTGCTGTTCCCGATGGTTCTCCATCATCACTAAATCTTTTTACTTCTTCTCCGGTTAATGTCTTTTACTATATATGCAAAACAATTATGTTTTGCATCATAATATTTTTTACCAATTTGCTTTATTATATCTTCTGCCTCTTTTTTATCTTCTACATAAAAAATATTAGCAATAAACTTAGATTTTTTTTCTATTATTTCATCAGATACATTTTCTTTAATTGTTTTTATCATTTTTTCTCCTATATTTTTTCTACTTTAATTCTCCTGCTGTATAACCTGTTGAATATGCAATTTGTAAGTTAAAGCCTCCGAGTTAAGGCATCTACATCTATTACTTCTCCTGCAAAATATAAACCTTTAATAATTTTAGATTCCATTGTTCTTGGATTTATTTCTTTTGTGCTTATTCCTCCTGCTGTTACTATTGCTTCATCTATTTTTCCAAATCCTCCAATTGTAAGTTCAAAACATTTTAAGGAATCTACAATTTTCTTTCTTTCTTCTTTAGTAATTTCATTCACTCTTTTTTCTGGATCTATATTTGTTTTTTCAATAAATGCTTGTATAAGTTTTTGAGGTAATAGTTTATCTAAACTGTTTTTATATTGTTTATTTTTATATTCTTCAAAATCCCTTCTAATTCTTAAATCTAATTTTTCCTTATCTAAAGCAGGTTTCAAATCTATTTGTAATTTTATTTTTTCTTGTTTTAATAATTCATCTATGTTTTTATATCTAAGCAGTATTGACGATGCGCTTAATATAACTGGGCCAGAAACACCAAAATGTGTAAATAGCATTTCTCCAAAATCTTCGTAAATAATTTTATTTTCGTTAACTATTTTTATTTTTATGTTTCTTAATGAAAGTCCTTGTGCTAGTTGGCATATGTGTAAAGAGTTTTTGTGGTTACATACTAATGGAACTAATGCTGGACTAATTTTTGTAATAGTGTGTCCTACTTTTTTTGCTATTTTATATCCATCGCCTGTTGAACCTGTAACTGGATAACTTTTTCCACCTGTTGCAAGTATTATTTTTTGTGCAAGTTTTTCTTTTTGTTCTTTTGTTGTTACTCCTTCTACTTCTCCGTCTTTTACTAAAATTTCTGTAACTTCACAATTTGTAATAATTTTGATTCCTAGGCTCTTCATTTTTTTCATAAATGCATTTAGTACATCTTGAGACATATCTGATGTTGGGAAAACTCTTTCTCCTCTTTCTACTTTTGTACTCACACCTTGTTTGTTTAGAAAATTTATAATATCTTCGTTAGTAAAATTATTAAATGCACTATACAAAAACTTTGGATTTCCTGGAATGTTTTTAAAAAATTCTTCCATACTAACTGCATTTGTAATATTGCATCTTCCTTTTCCTGTAATTAATAATTTTTTTCCACACGAATTCATTTTTTCTAATATAGTTACATCATTTCCATTTTGTGCAGAAGTTATTGCAGCCATCATTCCTGCAGGTCCTCCGCCTATTACTAGTACTTTCATATTTTTCCTCTTTCTTTTAAAAATTGTAATTTGTATGAGTATTTGCATACAAATTTGAAATGTAGGGGCGATTTTAATCGCCCGAAAATACCTAAACACATTATTTGTAGGGGCGGGTTCCAAACCCGCCCGTTTGTGAACCATTGATAAATATTGTTGCATAATTGAACCGAAACAATTGTAATCATATTTTGCGACGGGCGATTAAAATCGCCCCTACAATGGAATTTTTTGAAAAATGCGAGGGCCGTTCAAATTTTCTTGGCATTTTTAAAGCCTTAGAAAATTTAGAAGGGGATTTTTTCAAAAAATGGAATAAATAAACATTCGGGAGCATTATAAGATAATTAACTTTTCCTTGCATATTCTTACAAAATGTAGTAAAATAATATAGTTTAAAGGGGATGAATTTATGTTAGATATAAAATTTGTTAGAGAAAATCCAGATATTGTAAAAGAAAATATTAAGAAAAAATTTCAAGATTACAAATTAGTTTTAGTTGATGAAATTTTAGAGATTGATAAAAAAAGTCGTGAGGTTAAATTTCACGGGGACGAGCTTAGAGAAGCTAAACTTAAAGGTGATAATTTAAGAAGTGAAAAGAATAAGTTAAGTGATAAAATAGGAGTTTTATATAGAGAAAAATCTATAGAAGAAGCAGGTATCTTAAAAGAAAAGGTAAGTAGGATATCGAATAGAATTAAAGAACTGGAAGAAGTAGAAGAAACTCTTGAACCTAGAATAAGAGACCTTATGTATAAAATACCTAATATAATTGATAAAAGTGTTCCTATTGGAAAAGATGATAGTGAAAATAAAGAAATAGAAAGATTTGGAGAAGCTACCACTCCTTCATATGAAATACCATATCATGCAGATATCTTAGAAAAAATAAATGGTTTAGAAAGCTCTATGAAAGAATTGACAGATGCAGAATTACAAAACAAGACAACAGAATTTAAAGAAAGATTAAAAAATGGAGAAACATTAGATGATATTTTAGTAGAGGCATTTGCTACGGTTAGAGAAATGGCTTATAGAAAACTAGGTGAGAAAGCTTTCTTTGTTCAATTAGTAGGTGGTATTGCTATCCATTATGGAAATATTGCTGAAATGAAAACA